>Ga0213823_1000157_pt1 | contig 73595 bp, 60 predicted proteins | sample MC6MC0907MG_FD_179887 | JGI IMG/M metagenome (GOLD analysis project Ga0213823, IMG submission 179887) | Enriched soil aggregate microbial communities from Iowa State University, Ames, United States - MC6-MC0907-MG | ecosystem: Environmental > Terrestrial > Soil > Unclassified | place: USA: Iowa...
TTACTATCCAGCCATTAATTCATCCAACCATCCATTAGTGAAACAGTCGATTGAATTAATGAAGCAAACAGCTCAAACATTTGATATTGAGGTGGAGCAGATCCACTACTTTAACGGAATTTGTGATTTAAGCTATGTCAATTATTCAGATGCATCCAATGAGTGGCTAGCATTTGAACGGAACACACCTGTATGGGGCGATACGTATCATATTCCATTCAAAGAGATGGCGGCATTACAAGGTCCTGTCTTAAATGTCGGTCCATTTGGAAAGGATGCCCATCAAAAAACAGAACGATTGCATGTGGATAGTGCGTTTAAAGAGATGCCTATTATGATTGATACATTGATTAAAAGTTTATTTTAAATAAAAGAAACTTCATTCAAAATAGCTTTCATATCCTCTCATTTAAATTGTTACCTAATAATCTAAGATGACAAGTACAAAATAGAAAGAGGTTGTTATATGGATTTTGCCGCTTTAACAGGTAAAATAGCAGGGATTATCTGGAGTAACGCATTAGTTTATCTTTGCTTAGGAGCTGGCGTTTACTTTTCGCTTATTATGAGGTTTCCACAGCTGCGTCTCTTCAAAGATATGATTAAACAATTATTTAATAGAAAAACTTCGGCAAATGGCGTTTCATCTTTTCAAAGCTTTGCAATGGCATTGGGTGGACGTGTCGGAATTGGGAATATAGCTGGGGTAGCTACTGCAATTTATTTTGGAGGACCAGGGGCTATCTTTTGGATGTGGGTCATAGCCTTTTTAGGAGCTGGTGCTGCCTATATTGAGTCCTCGTTAGCCCAGGTTTGGAAACAAGAAATCGCTGGAGAGTATCGTGGAGGGCCAGCATATTATATTGAGAAAGGGTTAAAAAATAAGCCATTTGCTATACTATTTGCTATCGCTACAATTATAGCAACTGGTTTCACTGGTTCAGGTGTTCAAGCCTTTAATATTGCTGATTCAACAAAAAATGCCTTCGGGATTTCACCAATAATTACAGGTATTATTGTTTCTGCAATATTTGGATTTGCTATTTTTGGCGGTATTAAAAGGGTTGGAAAAGTTGCTGAATATGCTGTACCGTTTATGGCAACTGCTTACATACTTCTTGCATTCATTATTTTATTGATCAATATAAAAGATGTACCTGCAATATTTGCTTTAATTTTCAGCTCTGCCTTTAATTTAAATGCTGCATTCGGTGCTGTTTTTGGAAATGCAATTATGTGGGGAGTAAAAAGAGGGGCTTATTCAAATGAAGCAGGTCAAGGTACTGGGGCACAGGCAGCTGGTACCGCAGAAGTATCTCATCCTGCTAAACAAGGGCTTGTCCAAGCATTCTCGGTCTATGTAGATACACTGCTTGTTTGTACAGCTACAGCCATTATGATCATCTCCACAGGCAGTTACAATATTGCCCATCCTAATGGGGGATTTTTGGTTGAGAATCTACCAGGAGTTGAAGCAGGTACTGCATTTGCACAAGAAGCAATTAACTCATTCATTCCTGGTTTAGGAAGTCCTTTTGTTGCTATCGCAGTATTTTTCTTTGCAATAACTACTATGCTTGCTTTTGGGGTATACACGGAAAGTAATGTTGCTTACTTATTTAGAAACAATAAAAACTTTGCTACTATTGCTATTGTCGTAAAAGTACTACTAGTTATCTCTATCTTTTTTGGAACGATTCGTTCCTCATCAACTGCTTGGAATCTTGCTGATATCGGTGTAGGTACACTTGCATGGTTAAACCTAATTGCTATTATTTTATTAACAAAGCCAGGTATAGCTACATTAAGAGATTATGAAGAGCAAAAGAAGTTGGGGCTTGACCCAGTCTTTATTCCCGAAAGATGTGGAATTAAAGATGCACAATTGTGGAATGAAATAACTGAAAAAAACTATCCAGATCAATTAGCCGCATTAAAAGAAAAAGTTGGCGACTTGAAATAATTAAATGAACCCTGTAGTAGTCACTAAGAAGTTGAAAAGTTGCTGCTATGCAGGGTTCTTGCTTTTTAAATTTCCATAGAATGAAGTTAAAAACTCTATCTTTCAGTTGGGAAATGCTTTACTTGATCAACTGCCTCTAATAATTTTTTTGTTACAATTTCTGATTCATCAATATGGCTTGTTAGAACGCGATTTGTTTCATCAAATAAGGCTGTCGTCCTATTAAATTTATGTATAACATCTTCGTTTGATAGCCTCTGATCTTTAATTGAAGCTAATAGCTCATTTATTCCCGTTTGAACATTTGTCATAATGTGCAGTAATTGATCAATTTTTACTGATGTTTTAGCACTTTTATCAATGCCTTCCGTTACTAGCTGCATGTTATTTTTATTATCCTCGTAAGCAAGTCCAATTTGTTCTTCGATTTTCTTTGTTAAATTAGCAATATCTTCTGTGCTTGTTTTCGTATTTTCAGCTAATTTGCGAACTTCCTCGGCAACAACCGAAAAGCCTTTACCATGCTCCCCTGCTCTTGCTGCCTCAATAGATGCATTCAAAGCTAGTAAATTGGTTTGATTTGATATTTCTCCAATAACATTTACAATTTCAGCTATTTGCTTTGAGCGCTCACTTAAATTACTCATGCTTAAAGACGTTTTTTGAGACTGCTCTCCCAACGCATCAATCAAATGCTCTACTTCCTGAACAGCCTGCTTGCTTTCAACCGATAATGTCATCATTTGATCCGAGGAAGAGATTAATAAATTTCCTTTATCTAGGGCATTTTCAGAAATTTTATTGGAGTGAATTGTGCTATCCTCAACTTTATTAAACTCTCCTACAATATCTGCGACCATTTCTCCTAAAATAGTATGCTGGTCATTTACCTTGTTATGTTGTTCAATAGTTTCAATGATTTCCTTATGTAACTCATTTAAAAAAATTTGAAATTCATGATCTTTCTTATCCAGCTTTACATTCAGTTCATCAATTTTAGCCTTAAATTGCTCTATATCTACTTTTTTTGATTGGAACATTGTTAACACAGCCATCACCTCAGAAAATAGAATATTGAATATGTATTTATTTTACTGGATTTAAAGTAATTAATATACATCTTTAGAAAAAAACAAACACTCACTACTAACAACGACATAGCGTGATAGTAGTGAGTGTTTTGTTTTTTAATAGGCTAAACCAAATAAAGCTTTAATATGTGTTAAGTAACGAATATTAGAAGCTTCTTTCATTAATGTTGCAGGAAGGCCTTTAAGCTCTGTGTTGCTCGCACCAATTGTAGCAACAGCATCTTTACGACCTAAGCTTGCAAGTGTGCCAGAGTTTACAGCTGAGAATGCTTTCATGTCTTGGTTTTTGTATTGTGCAAATACATTATAACCAGCACATTCACCCATTTGCCATGCAACTTGTGCTGTTGGAGCGTATAGTGGACGACCTCCATCAGCTGGTAGTGCAACAGATGCATCACCAATAACAAAGACATCTTCGTGTGACGTAGATTGTAAGAATTCATTAATAGTTGCTTTTCCACGATCAGCAGCTAGACCTGATTCGCCTACGATTGGAAGTGGAGCTACCCCACCTGTCCAAACAAGTGTATTTGCAACAATTGGTTCACGGTCTTTTAAAGAAATAACGTTGCCGTCAACACCTGTTACTGGTGTACCTGTAATAAATTCTACGCCACGTTTAGTTAAGCTTTCAGTAGCGCGTTGGATAAGTGTATCTGGAAGAACTGGCAAGATTTTCGGACCAGCTTCAACAAGTTTAATTTTAAGATCAGCAAAATTAACACCATGTTTTGCAGCGATTTTCGGGAAGTTGTCCACGATTTCACCAACAAGCTCAACACCTGTTAAACCGCCACCACCAATAACGATTGTTGCATCTGCTTCATCTTTAGATTGTGCATATGCTTTAATGCGGTCTTCAATATGTTTGTTGATTTTATTGGCATCATTTACTGATTTAAGAACCATAGAGTTTTCTTCTAATCCTGGGATACCAAAGAATCCAGTTTGGCTACCTAAAGATACTACAAGTGTGTCATAAGTTAATGTATAACCATTATCTAAATCAACTTTTTTAGTATCTACATTAAATTTTGATACTTTCGCAATGTGTAGGTCGATATCTAAACCTTTAAAGATTTTTTTAAGTGGTAATGCAACAGCACCTTCTGCAATTGTACCACCAGCTAAACGGTGAAGCTCAGTGATAATTTGGTGTGTTGGGAATTGGTTTACTACAGTAATTTTAGCTTCATCAGCTGATAGATACTTACGTGCTGTTAATGCAGTTAAAACGCCAGCGTAACCTGCACCTAAGATGACGATTTCTTTTGACATGATTAATTAATCCTCCGTCCTTACGAATTGAATTTACCTTGAGTCTTATTTGGCTTTGCGTTCTGAGCTTACTTGTAAGAAAGCATTAACAAAACGGAAAACATTTTGAACTTGAGGGTCTTTTAACATTTTCACAAGACCGAATAAACCAATTACCTCATGGCTTTCAGATGCACGGTCTTTCGCTTCAATTGCAGTTGCTGCAAGGTTTTTCGCAGAGCCCACTACAGGACCAGCGATTTCTGTTACTGCTCCAACAGTATCGTTTTTAAGCACTTCGTCTGTTGCAACAGCTTGAGCAAACTCATATGATTTCGTTAATAATGTCATCATTTCAGTTAACTTTGGTAATTGCTCAACTAAAGTTGTTAGTGATTCTTGAACTTCAGGCTTTAATAATTGATCTAGTACATCTAATTGCTCTTTACTCACAGTTACTTGTTCAGCCTGTGTTTGGTTATTCGTTTCTGACATTTTGAACTCTCCTTTGCCATCACTAGTACTATTTTTTATTGCTTACATGTAAAAAAGACCATTAAGGTAAAACTTAACAGTCGTTACAGCGTATATCTTACACAATCACCAGTCACAAGGGCTGGATAGCGATTCGTATGACTTGTTATTACAATGTTTACTTTAAATCGCAAAAAGCGCATCATAATACCATCCTTATCTTGTCTTGGTGACATTACAACCTTCATTATAAGACTGTTTGTACATTATTTCAATGAGCTATATCACAATTTCGACAATCTTTTCAAAATTCATTGATTTCATCAACTATTAACTGTCTTGCTATAATAAATTTTCCAACGTATCATAATTTTTATTGATAATTCCTTTTCCTGTCATCTCTATATCCCCTTCTCTTTGGAGAGCAGATAAACGACGGCTTTAGATTTCTCTAGTAATATTCAATAAGGACGCTAAATCTTTTTTGTTAGTGTCAATAGAAATGTGTCACTCTTGGCTAACAAAGCAGATTTTTGAATATAGGAGCTTTTCTTTATTTTAATTTAGTTTAATGACAATAACACGAACGTCTGTAACTGCTTCTAAGCTGTGCTTTTCAGATGGTTTTAAAGTTAAAATTGTATCTTGTGTTAAAATTTCTTCCACACCTTCAACAATAAAGCGAACTTCACCAAATTGAACAATAATTAGCACTTCATTGTCCGCACGATGCTCAGGAATTTTTTCACCTGCACGCAATTGAATGTTCAAAATATCTGCACCAGCGATACTCCCTAATTTACCAATATGTTTTGACTTTTCTTCTAGCATTGCTTGGATTGGTATAATTGTCATTGTCATTCCTCCATTAAACTGTTTTTATGCTATTATAGGTTCTTTTGATTTACGATGTTCCACTACTTTTTAGGCCACACCCCCACTATAATGAAGAATCACTCTAATTGTCTGTGACTTACATCACTAAAAAAGAAGTATCCCAAATGAATGAGATAGCTCCTCTTACAAACCTATTTTGTGTTAACGTTTTTCAACAGAAAGCCAGAAGAAATTTGTTACTTCCTTTGCCGTCACATCTACTGAGCCTAGCAAAGTTTTACCATCGCCATCTTTAAAATACCCTACAGTCATCAATGCCATAAAGTTATGAGCGAAAAACTTTGCATTTCCTTTTCGAATTGTGCCCTTTTCCATCTCTTTTTGCATAGCCTGCTCTATTGTTTGATACATACCATTTTCGGATGCTTGAACTTGTCTCAGCTGCGATTCCGATAAATTAATGGTAGCCTCTTTCATAAAATTTTTCATATCAATATCGATAGTGGCTGATAAATGAACCTCAACGAGCTGTTCGAGTCGTTCTTTAAATGGTTTAGGCTGCTCTAAAATTTGTAGAATAGATAGCTTGATACGATCCATCATAGCGATTAAAGCAGATGTATATAAATCCCCTTTAGTTGGGTAGTAGTAATAGACAGTCGCCTTTGTTACGTTACAAGCCTTTGCTACATCATCCATTGAAATATTTTTGTAGCCCTCTTTAATAAAAAGTCTTGTGGCCGTTTCAAGGACAATATCTTTTGTAGGTTTCGCATTTTCATCATGGCGAGGTCTCCCGAGAACACGCGGTGATTGTTTCAACAAGTTCGCCTCCTTAATTAAGCATTCTTTTTACGCATATTATAACATATTAATATTTATGGATTGATTAATTAACCTTCTAGTATATATAATTAAATCACTTACATGAAATGGAGGTCTTTTGATGAAAAAACATCCACTTGAGCAATGGGGCTCAATGGTTGCAAGTAAAAAGGGAAGATTATTAGCACTAGCTTTTTGGGTGCTATTAGTAGTTGTATTCTCATTTGCTTGGCCACAAATCAATAGTATAGAAAGTGAGTCAGGCAAAAACTTACCTAATACCGAAATGTCTGAGCAAGCTGCGTCCATTATTGCAGAGCAATTTCCTAATGATGCTGGAACACCTCTATTGTTGGTGTGGCATCGTGAAAACGGCTTAACACCTGATGATTTTTCGGCTATACAAGGTGTATACAACGAGCTGCAAGCAAAGCCCTTAGCCCATCAAACAATGGTTCCACCATTTGATCAAATGCCACCTCAGGCTTTAATGGCTTCCGCTTCCGAAAATGGTTCAACAATTGTTACACCTGTGTTTTTTGAAAAAGGTGTCGCAACAGATATGCTACAGGATAGTTTAGATAAGCTGACAAAAATAATGGAAGGCTATCAAGTCCAATTAGATGATAAATTATCAAGCGATGCACTCCATGTGCGCTATTCTGGACCAGTGGGAATTGCCACTGATGCTGTTAGTTTATTTTCACAAGCAGATGTGAAGCTATTGATCGCAACTGTATTACTCGTTTTAGTATTACTTATTATTATTTATCGTTCTCCATTGCTAGCTATTATTCCTTTAATTGTTGTAGGGCTTGCCTATGGTATGATTAGCCCGACACTTGGTTTTTTTGCTGAACAGGGATGGATAGATAAAGATTCACAGGCAGTCTCCATTATGACTGTTTTACTATTTGGTGCAGGTACTGACTATTGTTTATTTTTAATTTCAAAATATAGAGAAATACTCTTTGATGTTGAGGATAAGACGGTCGCAATGAAGCTAGCTGTTAAAGAATCGGGTGGTGCTATTTTAATGAGTGCACTAACAGTAGTTATAGGTTTAGCGACCCTTAGTCTTGCCCATTATGGCGCATTTCAACGCTTTGCCGTACCATTTAGTTTTGGTGTGCTTGTCATGGGAGTCGCAGCACTTGTTGTCCTACCAGCAATTCTTGTCCTTATTGGGCGAGTAGCGTTCTTCCCCTTCACTCCTCGAACGGAGGAAATGGCCAATAAAAAGGGCAAGAAACAGCATAAGCCTTCACATAAGGTTAGTCATAAAATTGGTCATTTTGTTACCCATAAACCTTGGGTCGTTATCGCTGTAACTGTAATCTTACTTGGAGGGTTGGCGGCATTTGTTCCGCGAATTCAATATACATTTGATTTGCTTTCATCCTTCCCAAAAGATATGCCGTCTAGAGAAGGGTTTACATTAATAGAAGAGAATTTTTCGCCTGGAGAACTAGCACCTGTTCAATTAGTAATAGACACAGAAGGTACTGATATTAATATCCAGCAACAACTTGAAGCTATCTCTTATATTGATAGTGTGGCAGATGTACAAATTGGCGAAAAAAATAAGAATATACACTTGTATGAACTCAATTTCAATGCCAACCCTTATGCACAGGAGTCATTAGCTCATATTCCTGAACTACAAAAAGAGGTTATTAAAATACTAGAGGCACAAGGTCTCAACAACGCTGAAAAACATGTTTGGCTTGGTGGAGAAACAGCTAGTCAATATGATACACAACAAATAACTAAGCGAGATGAAACAGTAATCATGCCAACCATGATTGCCTTAATCGCATTATTATTATTTGTCTATTTACGTTCTATTACAGCAACTGTTTATCTATTAGCAACTGTTATTATTTCTTATTTTGGGGCATTAGGCGCTGGATGGTTAATCTTACATCATATCATGGGGGCCGAAGCAATTTCTGGAGCTATTCCCTTGTATGCTTTTGTGTTCTTAGTTGCTCTCGGAGAGGATTATAATATCTTTATGATTTCAGAGATTTGGAAAAAGCGCAAAACCACTGACCATTTAACAGCTGTAGAAGAAGGTGTTGTCCGAACAGGAAGCGTTATTACATCTGCTGGACTCATCCTAGCAGGTACATTTGCGGTGCTGGCAACATTACCGATTCAAGTGCTTGTTCAATTTGGTGTTGTGACAGCCATTGGTGTATTGCTCGATACATTTATTGTAAGGCCATTACTTGTACCAGCCATCACAACAGTACTAGGTAAATATGCTTTCTGGCCAGGTAAGTTATTTAAAAAAGATGCCTAAATAGATAACACGGACATTAGCTAGATATGATTGTCATACATGCTCATGTCCGTGTTTTTTTATATTAATACTATAAGCATTTCATCATATAATTATAGTAAATTGACCTTATTACATTAAATAAGGAGTGGCATGTATGGATCTTCAAAAATTAAAGCAACGTTTCCCATTATTAAGCCCCTTCTCAGGTAAAACTGATGGAAATTATGTATTTAATTTTGACAATCAGCTTTACGAAATTCCCATACACACAATGACACAAAATGAATATGAGCTATTGCGAATATTCTCAGGCCCCACTGTCTTATACGATAACAATGATATGATTTGGCTTGATTATTTTACAAATAAAACAGATATTGCTCCAACTAATCTTCCTATGCATCGTTTGTTATTTCTTCATTTTGATAAAGACTTTACAACACCTACATTATTGCGTTCAGTCTTCGAAGCTTTACTTGGGAAGGATATTATTCTGCTATCGCTTCAGCCACAATTAGTTGTCATAATCGAATGTATCGACTACAATGAGGAGTTTTTAGATTTGACTCATTATGTTAATCCCATAATGGCAGACTTAGAGACTCATTTTAAAATTTTTGTTTCTGATATTATACACAACATCACCACGACCAAGGAACGATTTAACTGGTATGTTCACCTTCTACCATCCATTTGGACTTATACACCAAAGCATGTACTCACACAGCAAGAGCTTTTAGTGCCTTATATAACGCGGCATCTAGCCTATCAAGAGAAAGAAATTTTTATCTCCTCTATCCTAAAAAGAGCCACTTCTCAGCCAGAATTACTCCAGACAATTAAGAAATTGATTGAATGTGATGGAAACATTACATTAGCCTCTAAAAAAATGTATATGCACCGTAATACCTTACAAAATCGCTTAGAAAAATTTCAACAAATGACGCAAAAGGATATTCGGCAATTTTCCCATCGGCTAGAAGTTTATCTCGCAATTATTTTCTTAGAATCACTTTAAGACCAACTGCACAAATTATGCCTTCAACACTGTGCAAGCTTTCCATATCACTCTATTCTAAAGTCATTTACAATGAAAATATGACTTGTAAAGGGGTGCAGTATGTATGGCGGAATTACGGTTAGAGCATATCTATAAGATTTACGATAAAAATATCCAGGCCGTAACTGATTTTAATTTGCATATCCATGATAAAGAATTCATTGTGTTTGTAGGCCCTTCTGGCTGTGGTAAGACCACAACTTTACGTATGATTGCTGGCTTAGAGGATATATCAAAGGGAGAACTATACATTGACGATGTTTTCATGAATGATGTGGAATCAAAAGATCGTAGCATTGCAATGGTATTTCAAAGCTATGCTTTATATCCACATATGACAGTCTATGATAATATGGCATTTAGCTTAAAGCTACGAAAGGTTGATAAAAAGGAAATAGATCGTCGTGTTAAAGAAGCTGCTAAGATTTTAGGATTAGAGGATTATTTAAAAAGAAAACCAAAAGCTCTATCTGGTGGACAACGTCAGCGTGTAGCACTAGGAAGAGCAATTGTCAGAGATGCTAAGGTATTTTTAATGGATGAGCCTCTTTCTAATTTGGATGCCAAATTACGTGTACAAATGCGAGCAGAAATCCAGAAGCTCCATCAACGAATTCAAACGACAACGATCTATGTCACACATGACCAAACAGAGGCTATGACGATGGCTACCCGTCTGGTAGTGATGAAGGATGGCCTTATACAACAAATTGGGACACCTAAAGAAGTATATAATACACCACTTAACATGTTTGTGGCAGGCTTTATTGGTTCACCATCCATGAACCTCTTCCACTGTCGTCTAACAGATACCGAGATCCTTTTAGGCGAGCAAAGCTTCCCTATCCCATCCATGCATTTACCATTGTTAAAGGAAAAAAATTATTTAGGGAAAGAGATTATTATGGGTATACGACCTGAGGATTTACAAATGACTGATGTTATTTCCCCTTACACTTTCACTGCAACGATTGATGTTGCAGAATTACTAGGAGCAGAAACTTATCTCTATTGTTCTTTAGTAAATCAGAATTTTATAGCTCGAGTACAGGCTGATAACAATTTTCATCCATCCGACAAGGTTTTCCTATTTATGAAGGAAGAAAAGATCCATTTCTTTGATCCTCAAACAGAGGAACGTCTTTAAAGCATGCATGCTTCGAATCCATGTGTTCGGGAAGAGAAAGCCAGCTGTATATACCATTGATGGCAATCAATTTATGTTCAATCTTCTACATCTGGTAATTTAAATAAGAAATTAATTGATTTCTTCAAACGAATTAAAAGCACGCTAGGCATTATCCACCTAGCGTGCTTATTCTATTAATCTTATTTTGCCGCGGCTTGAATCTCAAAGTAAGCCCAATGCTCTTTAGGTATATCCTTGAAGATTTGTTCTGTGTCCTCAGTTGGTATTGGACGATTAAAGATTCGATTCAGTACCTTTACTGCCTGTGCACGTGTTAGTTTTTCTTCAGGTCTAAATTCACCATTGCCTGAGCCAACCATTATACCTATCGCACTTATGCGATTGATTTCTTTTGCTGCCCAATGTGTGACCGCCACATCACGATATGTTTCTCCACTTGTATTTATTTCGCAATACGAGGTATCTGTAGACCCTTCTACACATTGTTTATCAATCCATCTCACAGCAATAACCGCCATTTGGGCTCTAGTAATCATTTCATTCGGCCCGAATGAACGATCATGACGTCCTTGCATAATTCCTTCTGTACGAATATATTCAATATCGTTTTTTGCCCATGAAGTAGCTGTATCTGCATAAAATAGGTTAGACGCTTCTGGTACATGATTGTCACTTAGGTTTCTTGCCAACATTGCTGCCATTTGGGCACGAGTGACATTTACATTCGGACGGAAAGTGCCATCTGTATAGCCGTGAATATAGGAAGCAAATGTGCTGCCTACCTCTATTGGTTCTTTCTCTGGTGGCACTTCTTCCTGCGCTTGTTCTACATAAAGTAGAGAAAATGTAGAAAAGTGCTCTACATCAAAGACTATACCTGTTTGCCCTCTCGTAAATTCTGCAAAACGCCCACGTATTATTTCAGCTGTTCCATTACTATGCTCTACATAGACCATAATATTTTCTCGTTGAGCTGATGTGAGATTCGCTGGTAATGGTAGTAGCAATGTTACTTGACGGTTTTGTAGATTTGTGTCGATAGATATTGGCTGACCAACGAGTTTTACATTAGCGCCATTACCCTGTTGTAAAACGATTTCAGCTTGTTTAGCCCGATCCTCGATAGCTTTTTGCCGCAATGCATCCTTAATCGGTACAATTCGGAAGAAAATGTCTTCATTGAAATCACTCATTGAAGTAAAAGGAACATCTATTTTGACCATTCCCATTGCTATACTAAAATTTGATTTGCCCTCTATTAATCGCTTAGCAGCATCTCTATCAAGTATCACCTTTGTTTCACTTGCTGGAGGTTCCATATTTGGGATCACAAGTCGAGATCTTTTATCTTCCTTATTCCCTAATATCCGAAGAAACTCGTTTGCATTTGCAACTGTAAAGTTTACTGTATCTTGAAAGCTACCGTTACTCAATACACGTGTTAACACGGTTTGGAGGAGCACATCATCTGGCATACTTTGATCTACAACATTTATCTTTAGCTGATTACTTGGTGCAACAGGATCAGGTGTTGGTGTAGGACTAGGCGTTGATGATCCTCCATCTCCTGGTACATTGTTTTTAGACCACAAAGCATACAATATCAAATTCCCTTTCCCCATTTGAATCGTTTGCCCAATTTTATAAGTAACACCTTTTCCATCAGCCTTCGTATTCCATCCTACAAATGTATAGCCTGCTTTCATTAAATTACCTGTATTGCCCAGCACTGTAATATTATCCTGATTTTTATACTGCTTTGAATCTGTTGGTACTATCCCCCCATCAGACCCGTTACTGTCATACGTAACCGTATATGTTTGCAGTGCACTAGTCGTAAAATTCCAGGAAGTATTATTAGTAATACCTTTATACGCATTACCTGCTACATCAGTAAATGCACCTGCGTCAATTTGAATGCTGTAAGTGGTATTATGGGCTAAATCCAATGTAGGATTTACTGTCACAGTTTCATTAGTGATAGAAACATTTGCTTGTGTAACAGCAATAGTTTCGACAATTTGGTTATCTGCAGCATTTCTTATGACAATATTTTTACTAGTTACAGGTAAGACCTTTTCATCAAATGTTAATACAAGATTATCTACAGGCTGTACATTAATTGCCTGATGCGCTGGGAAATAGGTTGTTATTTCAGGAGAAATTTTATCAAATATCACAATTGTCCCTGATGAAATCTCTGTTACCTGTAAGCCCTCATTCCCTGCTATATCTTGAAAATCAATTGTAAAACTGATAGGTCCATCTGAGTCTGTGGACTTTAACGTATAGCTTGCTTGCCATGTTTTAGCATCCCCATCACCTTTATCATTGACATTTGCTGTTTGTCCTAGGATTGATACATTCGGTGATTGAATGTCCTCACTTGTCTCAAAGTCGATTGTGATTACATCGTCTACCTTAGCAACTGTTGGGTTAGCATTATTTGAAGCCATTGTCACCTTTTTTACTGTTGGCTTTACGCTATCGACAATGACATAGCTTCCATCAGTTACGTCCGTTACCTCTATTGCCGAATTACCTAACAGATCTTTAAAGTTAATTGTAAAAGGTGCTGTTCCCTCTAAATCACCATTATCTATAACATATGTTGCCTGCCAGTTTGTGGATGCTCCTGTTACAATAGCAGCTTTCCCCGAAATGGTAATTATAGGTGCTTGTATATTTTTATCTGTTTTCATTGTTAAGGTGATCGTATCTCCTACCTTAGCCTTTGTAGGATCCAGATTATTCGATTTGATCTCTACCTCTACAGCTTTTGGCAGAGCTTTATCAATCACAAATGTAATGGTTGTGGTATTCCCTGCACTATCTGTTGCTACCAAAGTATAATTTCCAGATGTACTTACAGTGGCTCCACTTGAAAAGGTTGCTCCATTCAGGGTAGCAGTTCCTTCATTAAAACTAATCGTTACATCAGTGTTATAAACACCGTTATTTGTAACCCCTGTTATGACTGGTGGAGTTGTATCTAGAACAATTGTATCTGAGAATGTATTTGATATATTGCCAGCAGTATCCCTTAGTTGCATATAAACTGTTTTACTACCTTCTCCATGGGATAAAGTCCAACTTTTCGTAGATATTTTTGACTCCCAACTGGACCAAGTAATACCATCATTCGAAAAGCGCATTTCTATCGCTTCTCCTTCTAAATCTGTTGCCGTCAAATTTAAGGTAACATTTATAGAACTTGTCGAGATTTGTCCACCGTTAACAATGATAGAACCTGATGGTGCATGATTTTTAGTAATCTGGATTGTAAACTCCTTATCCAACTTATTACCAGCCTCATCAGTTACTCTTATCGTAATCTTATAACTATTTTTCGTATCGAATTCAAACATTGCCTTTGTCTTTAATACATTCCCATCAATCGTAAAGAAGCTTGTATCTCCAGACTGTAATGAATACGTGAATGTTTGTGAGCTTCCTGTATCCACTGCCGCCAATGTTCCAACTGTTGTACCAATGGGTTTCTTTTCTTGTACAGTAGTATTATTGAGCTCAATATCAGTAGGTGGTGTACTATCATAGAATATTTGTAATTCATTTGATGCTTTATTTAAAGCACCTCCACTAGTTGCAACAACCTTTTCAGGAATTTTGATTTTCACAGCTCCATCTGTAATAGGTGATACTAGGGCTGTATACGTGTTACCAATTCCTGATAGCGCTGTCACATTTCCATTTGTAACCTCTATATCCCCAATCGTAAAGCCTGTCACTGACCCACTGAAAACAATAGCTATAAAAATTGGAAGGCTATTTGTTGGACTAGGTTTATTTGTTGAAATTGTCACTGCTGGACGTGCATTGACGACTAGACTCATCGTATAGACAGTACTAAAATCAATACCATCGCTTACCTTAAATGTAAAAGATGAAGAAGATCCATTTTCTGTAATATATTTTAAATTACCTGCATCTAAATTAGCCTTACTGATTGTCATACCATTTGTAATCGCTTCCCCACCATCAAATTGCTGATTATTATTGCTATCAAGAAAGAGCTGTCCGCTATTTGGGATAGTAGAGATTTGAATCTGTTGCAAAGTATCTCCTGCATCTTCATCAGAAAATGCGAAGGAAGTACTATTAAATGTATACACTTGACCCTCGTTTACATCTATGGTTCCATTACTGGATGTCGGTGGTTTATTTAAGGCAAGGGTTGTTACCTGCTGCATCGTATATGCACTCTTATTGCCATCGGTATCTTTGACAATGATATTAAAATAATAGGTAGTATTGGCAGCAAGGCCTGTAACATTAAAGGAGTTACTATCTTTAATATAGCCGTCTAACGGTGTCCCATTCAATTCTATGGTACTAACCGTATCAATATTGTTACTACTAGATTGATAGATTTGATATTCTAAATCCTCTTGAGCTGTTATATCATCAGATGCTTTAGCCCAGTCCAACTGTACGTCTGAGGTAGTAATATTTGAAGGAGTTATAGCACCATTTGTAATTGTTGGCGGATTATTATTTGGGATATCAATCGTAAATTGGGTAAACGTTAAATCCCATAGTCCCGCCTGTACAGTAGGTATAAAATTTACACTCGCAGTAATGACAAATGAGTTGATTCCTTCTATATTAATAGGAATATCATAAATAGGCTCATGATTTGCAACTGTCTTAAAAGTTACAGGATTTCCTTTCGGGTTTCCGGTCTCATCATACCCTTGAATTGATAAGGAAAATGTATCGTTTTCAAGATATTTATTAGTCGTATTAATTTTTATTGATTTTAAATCGAAGATCCCGCCTGCAAAGCTTTCTCCAGCTGAAATTCTAATTGATTTTGGTGGTGAATATTCATCTGCATCAAAATAATAACCAGCTGGAAATTGTGATCCATTGCTATACGTGAATAGATCAATACCATTATCACCAGGAATACCGCTTACTACAAAGCCATTATCTGTGTCATCTTTCCACGAAGCTTGACTTAAATCCTGTATACAACTTGGAAAATCTGGCGAATCGCATGCAGCCGCCTCCACTTTTAAAGGTGACACGAACCCTATTCCTGCCATTTGACTATAAGCGACTAACAGCAAACACAAGGTTATGGTTAATATCTTTTTTCCCATTCTATATTCTCCTTCTTGGTTTCACACCCTTCATTTAATGAATCGTTAACTCTTAGGAGGCCATTCCCCATATAAACAAATAATAAAGCTTAGTCCTAAATACGGTTGCATATTGTTATGTGGTTGACTTCCACCAGCAGCATTAACGGTCATTAGATTCATTGGTTTATTTACTTGAGGTGTATAAACAGGGATGCTGCCTTTCCCTTGCTGATCTGTCCATATTGCACCCGTTGGCTCATTATTAGTTGTTTGAATATTGTTACAATTCGCTTGATGGTTATGGCTAGGTATCTCATTTTCCAACAGCGTTACAGAGGATGCACCGCCAGTACTGCCTATAATTCTAGGCGTTAATCCTACACCCGTTCCTTGATGAATAGCTGCTCTACCATTTAAATTGGGTAATGCAAACGTGGTTTTACCATCTCCCCCATATCTGTTACCCAAAATAGCATATAATGCACTATTCGAGGCAATGTTTATTATCTTTCCATCGCATAAAGCCCAGTCTTTTGGTGCAAAATTACCGCCAAATATTCTAATTTCTCCAATATATGCTTCTGACACTTTCGTCTTCCTCCTTCCCCTAATCTCTTGATGGATAAATTCCTACTAAAGCTATGCAGTAATTCGCTACACTGTAAGGCTGCATATTTTGATGTGGCTGTGAGTTTCCTGCAGATGATAAAGCTTGTATGCTCATTTGTGTATTAAGCTGTGCTGTTTCATAGATGTTTTTAAAAGAAGTTCCCCATACATTTCCAGTAGCCACTTTCAACGTAGCACTTTCTGAACTACCATTAACAATATGTGTATGAGTTGGCATCTCATTAATTGTTAATACATGTACCTCTTCTCCTGCTTTTTGTCCACGTGTGATACTACTGCTTACATGAACTGGGACTCTTCCCCTTAAGTCAGGTAATGCAAATGTCGTAGAGCCATTACCACCATAAGTTGCTCCTAAAATTGAATACAGCGCTTGGTTTGTATTAATTTGTAATATTTGTCCATCACATCGCGCCCATCCGCTTGGAACTGACCCAAAGCTAAATAATCGTATTTCACCTACATATTGTTCACTCATCCTTCATACCCCCTATTCTGTTGGATACATACCGTAAAGAGCAATAATGTAACTAATTGTTAAAAACGGCATTACATTGTTATGAGAAGCGTTTCCTCCCACACTTGAAACAATGGCGGCATTCATTGTGCCATTTGGTGGTTGTGTCGAATATTGTATATTTTTTGCCCAAACAGCATTTTCTGGACTAGGGGTTGTGCCATCAAGAGAAGAAGCTTTTACCTGATGTGTATGTGCAGGAAGCTGTGACGAGATTAAAGTGACGCTTTCCACCCCTCCCATTTGACCATTGACAAAGGTAGTACCAGTAGTTGGATTCTGTCCTTGATGTACTACAACCCTGCCTTGAAAATTTGGTAATGCAAAGGTTGATTGACCATCTCCCCCATAGGTTGTGCCAATCAAAGAAAAAAGTATTTCATTTTCGGAAATAGATAATAGTTGACCATTACAAAGAGCCCAGCCATCTGGGGCATAATCACCAGCAAATAATCGAATTTCTCCAACATATTGTTCCATTCTTAAAACCTCCTTACAAAATATTGCTTTACCTAGCACATTACAATAACAAGGTTAAAATTAGGTTAAAAAATATATTTTTTCCAAAATGGACTAACTCACCTACCATTTAATCCAAAATATCAATACAATATTGTTGCTTATAAGAAAGAGTTAAAAGAAAAAAGTGGGTAATGATATTACATCTATAAAAATATTAAACTAAATACCTAAAACCAGAATTCGTTTTTATTTCCGAGAATAAAAATGTCAAAAGCTATCGAGAGAAAACTTCTCGATAGCTTTTGTCTACAGTCTGAACATACTAACACTAATATGTTTTTATTTTATTTTTTCTTTTAGCCACTTTTTTATGCAACCCCTGAATAACAGAACGTGTTTCATCTAAATAATCCACTGTCTGCTCATAGGCACTCGTCACTATCCCCATAAATAAAATATCAATGACAAGTAACTGCGCTAGACGTGAAGAAGTGGCACCACTTCTAAAAGTTGCTTCAACATTGGGAGAGATATATAAACAAATGTCTGCTAGGCTAGACACTAGTGAACTACCATAGCGCGTTAAACTGATTGTAGTGGCTGGTGTTTGGCTAGCTATTTCAAGGATTTTAGCCACTTCATGCGTTTCTCCGGAGAAGGAGATACCTACTACCACATCCCCCTTCTGTGTATTGACAACGGCTGTAGCGCCTAAATGCAAATCCACAAATGCCCTACTATTTTTATTGATTCGTAAAAATTTTTGATCTGCATCCATTGCTGCTATACCTGATGCACCCACTCCAAAAAATATAATTTTATCAGCTTGTGATAAGGCCGTTATGGCACGCTCTAATTCAGCAATATTTATTAAATTAGCTGTTTGTGTCAAAATTTCACTACTTTGCGTCGTTACCTTCTCTACAATCGATGGCAGCGCTTCATTCGCCTCAATATCTCGATCTTCAACTTTAGCATGTTGTAAATCACCAGCAATGCGCAATTTCAGCTCTTGAACACCACTAATATTTAACGATTTACACAGCCGAATAACTGCGGCACTACTTGTTTGACTTGCCTCTCCTAGTTCAACCGCTGTCATTTTTATAGCCTGTGTAGGATGTGCTAATATATAGCTTGCCACCTTTTTTTCGGAGAGTGGAAGCTTTTCGCACATTTCAGCAAGCATAATTAAACCCGCATTTATTTTTTCCATTTTTCCAGCTCCATCTCTAGATAAAAGGAAGTTATTCATGTACCTCCTTCATCAATATTTCTTTAGAGACACCGCTCTCCGCACATGCCCTTCTGATTGAGCAAGTAATTCCGTCGCCTCTTCAATCGTTGTATTCGTCAGTAGCACCACTATCGCGAGCTTTACTTGATAATTGTTTTGCTCCAGAACACTTTCAGCCTGATTATAAGAAACTCCCGTTACCTCACAGACAATTTGTTTGGCTCTCTCTCGCAATTTAAAATTACTAGCATGAACGTCCACCATTAAATTTTTATAGACCTTTCCAAGCTTAATCATGGTTGTCGTTGTAATCATATTTAATATTTGTTTATGAGCTGTTGCAGCCTTTAGTCTTGTAGAACCTGTTAAAATTTCTGGTCCTGTAATCACCTCTATTGCAATATCTGCATGCTTACTAATAATAGAATGAGCGTTGCTCACTAAGCTGATTGTTTTTGCCCCTAGTTGTTGAGCATAATTTAATGCTCCTTTGACAAAAGGCGTTCGACCGCTTGCTGCAATCCCTATCACTACATCTCGGTTTGTTAGCTGTTGTTTCTGTAGTTCAACCTCTCCTAATGAAAGATCATCTTCTGCACCTTCTATGGCAATCATTACTGCATCTGCTCCTCCAGCCAATATTGCCTGCACAAGCTTTGGTGATGTACTAAATGTAGGTGGACATTCTACGGCATCTAGCAAACCAATTCGCCCACTTGTCCCTGCACCAACATAAAATAATCTACCGCCATTCTTTAGTGCATCCACAACAGCTGTGACAGCCTGCTCGATTTCAGGTAAAACCTTTGCTATGGCTAATGGTACTTTTTTATCCTCTTCATTCATCAGCTTTACAATTTCAATAGTGGACATTAAATCTAGATTTGTCGTATCTGGATGATAGCCTTCAGTCGTCAGTTTTGTCATTCGTTCCATTGAAATCAAATCCCTCCACACTATTTTTCATGGATACTCATCCAAGTTCCTTTTACCTTTCGTTGTAAAGCCTCTGTGATTGGAATTCCTTCACTGAGAAGTCCATTAACGAAAGCTCCTATAACAGGTGGCACCTCTGGTTGTATTAGTCGATTAGGTATTTTAGCAAGCTGTAATTTTTCTCGAAAGCATTGAACAAAATAAAAATTTTCGAATAAACCTCCACATAGGACAATAGAGTCACCTTTTAGCTGAGGCTCTTTTTTCAACATTATTTGGATGAAATGAGTTAAATGATGAGCAGCGTGTTCAATAATTTTTTGTGCCCTATCATTATTTTGCTCTGCTAAACGCAACACCACACGAGCTACGGAGGCTATGAGTACACGTGGCTGTGGATGCTCATAAACATGCGTAATAATTTCAGTAGGATTCTTTAATGCTAGCTGCTCCATAATAGTCGCTGTAAACAGATCCTCATTCACGCCAATAGCATCATAATGTCGCGTAATCAATCGCAATGCCTCTTGCCCAATATAGTAGCCACTGCCCTCATCTCCTAATAAATAACCCCATCCTCCAACACGACTAACTTGATGATTTTTTCCAACTGCATATACGATGGAACCCGTTCCTGCTATCACAACGAGCCCTTGCTGTGTAAATGTGCCGCTAGTAAGTGCCGCTACCGCATCATTGGTGATGGTTATCTTACAGGAGCTAGCAGGGAAAAGGAAGCTAATCCATTGCTCCCAGCGTTCTTTATCTAACTGGCGATCGCCCCCTGCCACACATAAGCACACCGCAGCAATATCATTATTTGTTGCATCTATCTTTTGTAGTAACGTGGCAAGGAGCATGATAATATGTAGCCTTACCTCGTCAGGTGGCGTTGATTTTATATTCGTTCCAGCTCCTTCAACAAAAGCCAGCACTTCCCCTTTTCTTGTCCCAATCACTGCACGAGTTCTCGTCCCACCACCATCGACCCCAATAATGTATTCCCTATTTAATGGCACCAGCCGTCAGCCCCTCCATAAATTGCTTTGAGGCAATAAAGAATAATAGGATCATTGGTAATGAAGCTAATGTTAAACCTGCAAAAAGAGAGCCCCAATCTGCCGAATGCTCACCAAAAAGTGACATCATTCCAACAGGTATCGTCCGTTTCATTTTTTCTGTAATAAAAATAAGTGGGAAGAAGAAATCATTCCATGAAGCAATAAAATTTATAATAACCACTGTTCCAAGGGCAGGTCTCATTAACGGTAACATTACATGCCAAAGAACTCTTAAGTTCCCCGCCCCATCTATACGGGCTGCTTCCTCTAATTCATAAGGCATTGTTTTAAAAAAGCCAGTTAAGATCAGCATGGATAATGGAATACCTGTCGCCATGTTCATCAAAATTAAAGACCATAAGGAATTTATCAGCCCTAAATCACGCATTAATATAAAGAGCGGGACAATCCCCAATTTTATAGGAATCATCATCCCTAATAAAAAAATAAAGAACAATGCATGATTCCAAGAAAATTTAAAGCGAGCAATATAAAATGCAGCCAGTGAACAAACAACCACTATTAGTATCACAGATACAATACTGACAAATAGACTGTTTAGAAAGTATGTGGTAAATGGAATTTTTGCTAATAATGTACGATAAGTATCTAAGCTAAAGCTAGTCGGTAAACCCAATGGATTTTTATAGATATCCACGCTCTTTTTAAATGAAGATAAAATCATTAACAAAATTGGATATAAACTAATGGTCGCCACCGTAAACACCACAAGATAATAAAATGGTCGAACCCAAATAGCGCCTTGCTTCACTATAATCACCCCTTACATTTGAACATTCTTTTTATTGGCAAAGCGTAAAAATAGCGTGGTACAAACTAATATAAATAAGAATAGTACTGTAGCTAACGCCGAACCCAACCCAATAGCTGTTGCCCCAGAAGCGGTAGAGCTACCAAATGCTAAACGATAGAAAAACACAGCTAACGTATCTGTAGAATAGTACGGCTCTCCCATGGAGCCCTGCATTGCATATACTAATTCAAATGCTTCAAATGACTGGATAAATGTTAAAATGCCCATGATCATAATTGATGGCACCATTAAAGGCAAGTAAATCGTACGCAATAAAATAAAACCCTTAGCGCCATCTAACTTTGCAGCTTCGACTAACTCACTTGGGATCCCTTGAAAGCCAGCAAGAAAAATTAAGACACCAAAACCTAATCCAAACCAACAATTGACTAAAATAATGGCGATTAACGCCGTGTTGGGATCACCAAGCCAAGCCTTTTGTAAAGTTTCAAGACCTAATTTCTCCAAAATGACATTTAAAGTACCAAAATTTGGATTTAGAATAAGCTTCCATAAGAAACCTACAACAATCACTGATAATAATCGCGGTAGAAAGAAAGCAGCCTTAAAAAACTCTGCACCTTTAATTTTTTGATAAATAATAAAGGCAAGAAAGAAGGCTAATCCATTCATAACAATCATTTGCACAACAAAATAAAGGACATTATGTTTAAAGGCATTCCAAAACATGGAGCCATAGGGTTCTGTCGTAAAAAGCGTCACAAAATTTTGGAAACCGATAAAATCACCACGAGCCATCCCTTTCCATTCAAAAAAACTATAGGATAATGCCGCTATTATCGGATAAAGCACAAACAACCCATAGATTATTAGTGCAGGAATAGGGAAAAGATGGATAGTCCACCTTACTCTCGATTTCCTCCTTCTTACTGATGGAGCTGTATATTCTCTTATCATGAGCAGCCTCCTTTTACTAATCATGAAACAACAAGACCCCTAAACTCCTTATAGCACTTCAGGGGTCTACTGACTTGATACTTTCATTATTTTTGAAATGGCGTAAACCAAGTTTTAGCGTTTTCCTGTACTTTTGTGGCAACCTCTTCAGGCGTTACTTGACCTAAATACATGCCTTGTAGCTCACTTTCAAGCAAGCTCTTTGTTGTTGGGTCTCCACCAGTAAAATTAGTTACCCACATATATGGCGTTGCTTCATTTGCAGTCGAATGACTAATAGCGTTTAACAATGCATTGTCAGAGGTAATACCTGGAATAGCGCTGATCATAGAAAACTCTTTTACAAACAAATCGCCAAACTCCTTAGTTGTTAAAAATTCTAAAAATACTTTAGCTGCTTCTTTATTTTTCGAATTAGCATTGATCGCAAATGAGCCATCTACCCAAGTCGTAACTGTTGTATTACTCTCTTTAGATGGAATAGGAAAATAACCTAAATCTAAATCTGGATTCATTTCTAATACAACAGGAATTTCCCAGCTACCTAACGGGAACATTGCCGCGTCTTCTAGTGCAAACAAAGTACGGATATCATCCATTCCTAAGCCTTCTGAATTGACAGGAAAATACTTTTTCAAGTCATTCATTACTTGAATGGATTCAATAAACTTCGGATCTGTAAAATCCTTTTCTCCTGCGAGCACTGCTTGGTAAAAGTCATTGCCCTCATAAACAGCAGGACCGACAATACCGTGTAGCAACGATAATAGCCAGCCTTCTTTTGTACCCATTGCAATTGGTGTAATACCCTTTTCTAGTAATTGGTCATTTAATGCTATGAATTCATCCCATGTAGTAGGAATTTCAAGATTATTATCTTTAAAAATCTTCTTATTATAGAAAAATTGTGTAGAGCTTAAGTTAATTGGTACACCGTACTGATTCCCTTGGTCATCACGAGAAGCCTGTAATGCTTCTTCAGGAAATACATTCAATCCATTTAAACCGTTTATTTTCTCAACATAACCTGCCTCCGCAAGCTTCAATCCAGCTGCATAAGGACGTAAGTGAAAAATATCTGGACCCTCTCCAGCCTGTAATGCCGTATTGAGGACTGTATTATATTCAGTATTTTTAGTTGGGTTAAATGAAACATGTATTTCAGGATGTTGTTCATTGAATAAAGCAATCACTTTTTCATACTTGGCAACATCTTCTGTGCGCCAACTCCCTATTGTTAGCGAAACCTCTTCAGTTTTCGATTTCTCTTCTTTATCAGGTGTTGTTGAGGTCGTTATTTTCTCGTTCGTGTTACAGCCTACTAAACCCACAACGAGTAATAAAAGAAGCAGCAATAACCATTTACTCTTTTGTCTCATACCAGCAGATCCACCCTTCATATCAGTAATTTTTCATAAATCATCGTATGAAGCTTCTCTCTAATCCTTCCCATGTTTGTATTTCTCCCATAATGCACAGCATTCGTTAGTAAAATGACAAATGCCTTTTTTACAGGGTCCATCCAAATACTCGTGCCTGTAAATCCTGTATGACCAAATGAGCCCTTGCTCCACCTCCTACCAAAACAAAATGATGCTTCATCTCCTCCCCATACTTCAAACCCAAGTCCCCTCGTTTTAAAAGTTTTCGTATAGGCAAGCTCTAACCATTCATATGGAATTACACTTTGTTGCTTGAACCCCAACCAAATTTCCGCATACTTTGCTAAATCCTCTACACATGAAAATAAACCTGCACTACCAGCAATACCATCTAGTAATAAAGCTTTCTCATCATGGACTATTCCCTGTACAAATTGACCTGCCACCATTTCTGTAGATGCTGCAAGCCTTCTTGTATGCACAGGCAGTTGAAAACATGTATGATGCATGCCCCATGGCTTAAAAACCTCTTGCTCTACAAAACTTTTTAATGAAATGCCAGTAACTTCCTCAATCACCTTTCCTATAATAATCATACCTAAATCACTATATTGCACTTGTTCATTTGGCTGCCATACTACATCACTTGCCAGTACCTCCTGCAGGATGTCACGCTTATGATGTCTTTTAACTACAGGTGTTAAATCTGCTGGCAATCCTGAGCAATGCTGCAATAAATGCTGGATTGTAATAAGAGGATAATTAAAATCAGGCAAATAGGTTTGGACTGGATCTGTTATATAAACTTGATTTCGACTCATCAGGAGTAAAATAGCTGGGAGTGTTGCGACAACTTTTGTTAAGGAGGCTAAATCAAACAACGTATTACTTAAAATAGCTTGCTCGCTGCCATCCTCAGCAGTATAGGCTCCATAATTGCCTGAAAATAGCCTTCTTTCTTGCTGCTGAACAATTAATACAGCACCTGGAATTTTCTGTTCTTTCACTAAGCCAGTTATATATGCATCTACCAAGGAAGCACCCCACTATTAAATATCTAAATTTTCTGTAAATTAGTATTATCATATAAAATAAAATGATGAAAAATAACACCAATCCTAAAATTTTTTTTCATATGGGCTTAATAAAAAAATCCCTAGCTAGTAAATATTTACTGGCTAGGGATACTTTGATTATTTAGTTGGTTTTTTTAAATCCATTGACGCTGCTGCGCTTTCAACTTTTACACGTTTCAAGAAGAATGCAAGTACCACTGCAACCACTGTTATACCAGCTGCAATTAAGAAGGAATGCGTAATACCATCTAATAAGGCGGTTTGCATAATCTGATCTTGCATTTGTTGCATTTGCTCTGCTGTAGGCGCTGCTCCTGATTGTGCAGCATTCGCTTTGGCTTCTGCAATTAATTCTTCCGCTTTAACTTTTGTACGATTATTCATAAATGTTACAAGGATCGCACTACCGATTGCTCCTGATACCTGCTGTAATGTATTGTTAATCGCTGTACCATGTGGATTCATCATTTGTGGTAGTTGATTTAAACCGTTTGTCATAATAGGCATCATGACCATCGACATACCGAACATACGAATTGTATACATCGATACGATATATGTGTAGCTTGAATCAATTTCTAACTTTGTTAAACCGAAAGTTGCGATTGTTGTAATCGTTAATCCAATAATGGCTAACACACGTGGACCAAATTTATCGAACAGCTTACCAGTGATTGGTGACATAATCCCCATGACAAGTGCTCCTGGAAGCATCATTAAGCCTGCTTCAAATGGTTCGATACCACGGATAGACTGTACATATGCTGGTGTTAAAATCATCCCTGAGAACATTGCCATAGAGACAATAACTGAGATAACAGACCCTAAAGCAAACATTGGATATTTATAAATACGTAATTCCAGTAATGGCTCATCCATTTTCAGCTGTTTAACAACGAAAATAATTAAAGCAATGAAGCCAATCGTAATTGTGCCATATACCCATGGACTTGACCAACCTTTATCGCCCGCTGTACTAAAGCCGTATAAAATACCACCAAATGCAACTGTTGATAAAAGTACTGAAGGGAAATCTAAGTGAACTTCACGTGTCTCCATCACGTTTCTTAGTTTCCAAACACCAAATAATAAACTAATTAAAGCAAATGGAATAATCATTTGGAAAAGCATACGCCAATCATGATGCTCCACAATATACCCTGATAATGTAGGACCAATTGCTGGCGCCATAATCATAACTAAACCAAAGATCCCCATTGCTGCCCCACGCTTTTCTTTCGGGAAGCTTGTTAGCATAACGTTCATTAAAAGTGGTGACATACTAGAAGCTCCGGCTGCTTGCACCATCCGACCTGCTAGCAGCATGCCAAAATTAGGAGCGAAACCTGCCATAATTGTACCAATTGTAAAGATAGACATCGCTGTAATAAATAAATGTCTGTTTTTAAAGCGTGTCACAAAGAATGCTGAAGCAGGCACTAAAATACCGCTCACAAGCATATACCCTGTTGCTAACCATTGTACTTTTGAATAGGTGATCCCAAAATCTTTCATGATTGTTGGTAATGCCACATTCAACAATGTGTTATTTAGAAAAGCAACAAAAGCACCCACAAATAGAATAGCTATCATGCCATAAGGGGGCTTTTTCATTGTTTGCTCACTATTCATTTATATCCCTCAATTCTTTCTTGTGTTTTACGATAAAACTTATTTTATACTCGTAGTCTACTTTTTTCAACAAATAAGTTTATATTTTTTATAAACGTTGATATAAAAGCGTTTCAAGTGTAGAATAAGAGTATAATATTATAAAAAAAGGTGAGGTTATGAACAAAAGAAAAAGACAAATTATAACAGCAGCACGTGAACTTTTTATTGAAAAAGGCTTTCTAGATACATCGATTAATGACATCATCAATGCGGCTAAAATCTCTAAAGGTACATTTTATAATCATTTTACTTCGAAAAATGAATGTTTAATCGCCATCTTAGATGAAGGTCGCGAAGAAGCTAGTAATCGTCGCCATGAGCTCATTTATGGCAAGGATCCTACAGATTTAGAGGTATTGACGCAGCAAGTCGCTGTTCTCATGTATGTCAATCGTGAACATAATTTAGTACAGATATTCGAATCCATCTTCCAATCAAGAGATAAAGAACTAAAAAAAATTATTATTAATTACCATTTACAAGAGCTAGAATGGCTCGCCAATCGTCTAGTACAAGTCTTTGGAGAAGAGATTAGCCCTATTAGCTATGAATGTGCTGTTCAAACACTTGGAATGATTAACCTCACTCTACGCGCTGTCTTTATTGCCGATTATAAATATATCAATCGAGAAGCTATTGTACGTGTAGCATTGCGCAATATTAGCGTAATTATACCCACTATGCTTGAGTCAAAAGAGATTATCGTAAGTGTTGAAATGATCAATACCATTCAAAATGTCGTGAACTATAAAACGGTTACAAAAGGAATGGTTATTGAACAACTACAAGGATTTACAAAGGGATTATCGAATAACGAAACAATGGAAGGTTTGGAGTATGCACAATTCTTATTAGAAGAATTGCAGAAAGAAAAACCAAAGCTTTTTATCATCGAATCACTTCTTACACCTTTCCGTAAGGCTTTCGTCGGCACAGAACATATCGCAGAGGCCCGTGACATCGCCAATAACTTATGGCGTTACGTAAAAATTGAACAGCCCGCTGAACGATGTACGAAAAATAAATAAAAAAAGAGGTATCAAATGAACACTTTGATACCTCTTTACTCTGTTGAATGAAATTAAGTTCTATGACGGACCTTTGTACAGTCTTAAGAAAGCTCAGAGATTCACCTTAATGACATTGAAATTTTAGCACAAAGATTGTCCCATCCTGACCTGAACGGACACTAATTGTGCCATTGTGTAAATCAATGAGCTGCTTCGTTATGGCTAGTCCTAGCCCTGTTCCTGTTATATCGTCTGTTGTATTCGTACCTCGATAATAGCGTTCGAATAGATTATCGAGCTCCTCCTGTGGAATACCAGGTCCTTGATCAGCAATGGTAAGCATTACTTCTTTACCAGTATGTTGTGCTTCCACAATTACCTTCGTGCCTTCAGGGGTATATTTTTTCGCATTGGTAATTAAATTATCCATTATTCGCTTGAGTAAAAGCTCATCCGCTTGTAACAACACATCACCATACACCTTCACACACACCTGTTCGTCTGCAAATTGTGGTAGCCATGTTGCTAGCGGCAGTACCACTTTATCTAGCTGTATGGCTTTATTTTTTAATTGATATGTATACGTCAAATCCTGAATAAGTGCATCCATATAGGTTGCCTTTTCCTGCATGGTCTGTGCAAAAATACGCATCTCATCCTTTGTCCACTCATAATCCTCCGATGCCAGCATCGTTGAATAACCGTAAATTGAGCTTAACGGGGTCTTTAAATCATGCGATAAACCTGTTATCCACTCCTCCCGTAATTGCTCTGCATGCTTGATTTGCCTTTCATTTGAATCAAGTCGCTCTGATAAGTGATTGAGTGACTCTTCTACAGGTTGGAACAGTTTAAATTTTCTTTTCAACTTACCTGTCTTTTTATGATGGATTTTTTTGTCACTAATCTCACTGTAATCGAATTGGGTAAGTCGCTCAATGCGCGATATCACATAGACAAGTGGTCGCACGAATTGACGTGAAATACTAATAGATAAGAAAATAACGCCCAACAGCAAAATAATATGTCCCCCAAAGAAGATAGAAACAAACAGTACCATTGCCTTATTAAAAGGCTCTTCAAATGGCTTATACGATGGATTAGGCATTCTTACAACAAATGTCCTATCGTTGGCTAAGGCTGTACTTTGCTTCAGCTCCGCATGCTCGAAAATATCGTATTTTTCCTCTAGTAATTGTGGCTTATTTAGCTTCTCATAACGTTCGCCTATGACCTCAATCCGATTCCATTGCTCGTCATAAATTTCAACACTAGCTTTATTTTCTTTTAGACGTTGCCGTGTTACAGCTGAAATGTCCCCTGCCGCTGTCCAGTTTTCAAGCGCATCCTCAAAAAGTGGTTGCACAGGAGTAGTTGGAAGAAATAATAAGTAGTAATTTGGCAATTCCCATGTATGCATGCCTGGTTGCTGCAATGCCAATATTTCACTATCTGACTTTCCACATAGACCACATGTATCTCCTGTATAATCAACAATCGTCATGGTTGGATCAAATAAATAAAGCTGTCCAACATTTTCTTCAGCTCTCTTCACTAAATAATCAGCAATTTTAACTGTCTTCCCTTGCTCTACAACTGCATCATCTTCGATTTCAAAGGAGCTCATCACATGAATGTTGTCACCAACACGGTCATTGATAAAAATAGCAAAAAACACCAAACTCATAATAAAACCTGAAATGATCAATAGATAGAATATGATGAAATACGAAACAAAGCGGAGTGTTAATTTTCCAGCAGGCTTCATGAAGAAATGTCCCCAACAAGCTTATAGCCAATGCCTCTGACAGTAATAATGCATGTCGGTTTTCCAGGATTTTTTTCTATTTTTTCTCGCAGCTTTCTTATATGTACCATCACTGTATTATCATCAAATAAACAATCACCCCATACACGTTCGTATATTTGCTCTTTTGATAACACTTGCCCTGCATTGTCACATAAATATTTTAATAAATGAAACAAGCGACCACTGATTATTTCCTTTACACCGTCTACCTCAATTTCTGCTGCATCAATGTCAAATGTAAAACGGCTGCAAGTAAATATGTGATTTTCTGGTACGCCTTTTTTCTTCATATAACGGACTAGCTGCACCTTTACTCGTGCTACAAGCTCTAAGGGGTTAAATGGTTTTGTAATATAATCATCTGCACCATTCATAAAACCACGAAGCTTATCTGCATCACTACTTTTTGCGGTTAAATAAAAAATAGGGGCATCACTTTTTTCTCGAATACTATTCGCAATATCTAACCCACTTCCATCTGGTAGCATGATATCTAATAGATAAAAATCAAATGTTTTAGTATTCATTTCATCTTTTGCTTCTTCAATTGTATTACATAAGGTAATATTGTTAATTCCTTCTTTTCTTAAAATGATTTCAATCATTTCAGCAATGGCACGTTCATCCTCTAACACTAAAATTGATGCTTCCTGCATTTCCTCACCTACTTTTAAGATTACTTTAAGGTAGCCATTATTTCACCATAAGCTTCCCTATTTATTATATGTATAAGATAACCAATTAAGGAGATAAAACGCAATGACAACTAATCGTGTTACTTTCATTGATACAATGCGTGGATTTAGTTTATTTGGCATCTTAATGGCAAATTTGCTAATCTTCCAATTCGGGATGTATGGCAAAGATGAATTAAAAAATCTTTCTACCTTAGATAACGGGGCTTTATATTTTGTAAAAGTTGTGATTGAAGGCTCGTTTATGCCCATCTTCACTATTTTATTCGGCTTCTCACTTATTAAATTAATTGAATCCATCCGCAGAAAAAAGAATAAAAGCCGTTGGTCTATTTTACGTCGTGCAACAGGATTAATTGCCCTTGGCTTATTACATTCTATTTTATTGTGGGAAGGCGATATTCTATTTTCTTATGGCTGTATGATGTTATTTTTAATCCCATTTATTAATCGTAAACCAAAAACTTTATTTATTTGGGCCGGTATCCTATTTGTACTAACTACGGCGTTAACATACGGCTCTATGGAAACGTCTCAAAAAGAACAAAAAGAGATAGACACATACATCGAGCAAGCGGATGATGTTTACGCTAACGGCAGCTACTTAGAAATTTTTGATTTTAGAGCTAATGCCGAAGTACCAGGAATGGATGATTCTTCATTTATTTTCATTATATTAATTTTTGCACCTATGTTCTACGCACCACTATTCCTGTTTGGGATGGCGCTTGCTAAGAAGCAAGCCTTCGTGGAGATGAATAAGGAAATGAAATGGTATAAGCTTGGTGCTCTCCTTGTACCTATAGGACTCGTATGTAAAAGTGTAAGTTTTATAGAAAGTAAAAGTGCATTTTCTTCTATTTTATTAATGGGCGGCTCCCAGTTATTAGCGATTGGCTATGTTTGCCTCGCAGCATACATTTATAACACCCGTCCAGTTCAACTACTGGCTCCTGCATTTGAGAGCGTTGGCAAACTATCACTAACCAATTATTTACTACAAACCATCATTTGTACAACTGTTTTTTATGGCTATGGCCTTGGCTTATATGGCAAATTAGGGGTCTTTGGCGGAATCCTTTTCGGAATCGTTGTTTATAGCCTGCAATGTGTTTTCAGCCTTGCCTATTTAAAGAAATTTAAACGTGGTCCATTTGAAACAATTTTACGAATATGGACAAATTGGTCTTGGACTGGTCAAGTAAAATAAAACCCCTCAAACAAGCAAATTAGAAAGGAATATTTTTTATGAATAGTGACACAAAAGAAGACTTTACAGACTCATGGTGGTTTTTAGGCATTTGTGCAGCTGTAGCAGTAATTTTAACACTATTTGCCTTTTCATAGACAATATCGATTTCATTTGCCTCCTTGCTGTATACTAGTATTACAACTATACAGCCTAGGGGGTATTTTGTTGTTACATCGTATTATGATTACTGGCTATAAACCACATGAGCTTGGTATCTTTAATGATAAACATCCTGGTATTGTCATCATAAAGAAAGCACTGGAAGCTCATCTACGTACACTGCTTGATGAAGGACTCGAATGGGTTATTATCAGCGGTCAGCAGGGCGTAGAAACTTGGAGTGCTGAAGTTGTTTTAATGTTAAAAAAAGAATTCCCACTTTTAAAATACGCCGTGATCACACCTTTTTTAGAGCAAGAGAAAAATTGGCAAGATCATAAAAAAGAAAAGTATCAAGCATTAATTGCCCAAGCTGATTTTGTCACAAGCGTGACCAAAAAACCCTATGAAGCTCCTTGGCAATTTATTGAGAAGGACAAATTTATTATCCAAAATACAGATGGACTTTTATTAATTTATGATGAAGAAAATGAGGGTTCACCCAAATATATCAAACGGCTTGCAGAAAAATATATGGAGTCCCATGATTATAATCTTTTAACAGTAACTGCCTATGACTTACAATTAATAGCTGAGGAAATTCAACAGCAAAACTGGTAGAAAAATATTGATATAATTTTCTGACAATTATATACTAGAAGTAATAAAAGCTGATTGTTCTTATGGTTTTTACCTATAATTTGAAAGGAGCTGTCATCATTTGAATAAACATATTGAAATGATTCTTGAAGCTTCTCCCGTAAATGTGTCACATGATACGTATCGTAGAGAATGTCGGTATACACGGGGAATTCATATTGAAGAACAAGAATTTCTTGCTATTTTAAATACAATGAGTCATGATTCACGCTTATATTTTGATTTCCATAATCCACGTAAAGAGTTTAAAAAGGGAACCTATTTGAATGGACACTCCGGTTTAGCCTACAATATTTATGAGTACTATAAACAAAATTATAATATTGAGATATCCGAATTAATCAACGGTAAAGATTTTTATGTAAAAATCGTATAAAGCTGAAGCCCCGTTAAAGTTAAAACTTTAACGGGGCTTTTTTGATCTTATAGGTCTGCTACTTGAGCACCTAATTCTTTATTATTATACATTTCTGTATCTAATTCTTTAGTAATACGCGCTGTTGTAACACCAGCAGTCATTGAACCACTTACATTTAACGCTGTACGACCCATATCAATTAAAGGCTCAACAGAGATTAATACACCTGCTAGAGCAATTGGTAAATCAAGTGCTGATAATACAAGGATAGCTGCAAATGTTGCACCACCACCAACACCAGCTACACCAAATGAGCTAACTGCTACTACTGCAATAACTGTAATAATGAACACAGGGTCAAGTGGATTAATGCCGACTGTTGGTGCAATCATAATGGCTAACATCGCAGGATATACACCTGCACAACCATTTTGACCGATTGATAATCCGAATGAGCCTGAGAAGTTTGCAATCCCCTCAGATACTCCAAGACGACCTGTTTGCGTTTTAATATTCATCGGTAAAGTACCAGCACTAGAACGTGATGTAAAGGCGAATAATAATGTTTCTGCCGATTTTTTCAAATACGTAAATGGATTTAAACCACTTAATGTAATGATTAATAAGTGTACGATTAAAACAATAAATAGAGCTACATAAGAAGCAATAACAAACTTACCTAAATTATAGATAGCTCCAAAATCAGATGTTGCTACCGTACGAGCCATAATCGCTAGAATTCCATATGGCGTTAAGCGTAATACAATTGTTACAACACCCATAACAAGGGCATAGATGGCATCCAAGCCTTTTTTAATTGTAGCTGCTGTTCCCTCATCCTTACGTGCCACACGTAAATAAGCAAAACCAAGGAATGCTGAGAAAATTACAACCGCAATCGTTGAAGTAGAACGAGCACCCGTTAAATCAAGGAACGGATTTGCTGGGAATAACTCAATAATTTGTGTTGGTAAATCAGGAGCTGCTAAGCCCGTTGTTTTTTCTTCAAGGTATTGACCACGTGCAGTTTCTGCGTCACCTTGTAAAATTTGTGTTGCATCTAAATCAAAGACTGTTGCAGAAAGAATACCTACAGCTGCCGAAACGGCTGTTGTACCGATTAAAATGGCTAAAATAAGTGCTGCCATTTTTCCGAAATTTTTACCAATCTTCATTTTAGTAAATGCAATTAAAATGGAAATAAATACTAATGGCATTGCTACCATTTGGAGCAGTTTCACATACCCAGTACCGATAATATTGTACCAAGATGTTGTTTTGGCTAATACTTCAGAATCGAGACCATAAATAAAATGAAGTCCAAGACCAAGTACAATCCCTAAGCCTAAACCGGCAAAAACACGATTAGAAAACTTAACGTGCTTTTTATTCATAACATATAAAATTCCAACGAACACAAGTAACACTGCTACGTTAAGAATGATTTGTAAATTCGACAATGGAATGCCTCCTAAGATGTTTTATAATAATGTAATCGAATTATATACCCATAATCCCTATAATTCAAGTATGTTTTATTAAGATTAATAAATTCCTATAACAAAAAGCTTTCTTGCTAAGGATTATACCCCGAAAAATGGCGTAACAATCATCCTCTGGCAATGGATTAATCATAGAAAAGATCTTAAAAAATGTTTGTAAATGTATAGCTAGTTTAATCAATGCCACTACATTTGGTGACAAATGAGTAACTGCCCCTATACTGTTAGTTTTTAACAGTGCAGGGGCAGCCTTTTAAGCATTATTTCTAATTACAAATCTTGGTTCGTAGTCACTCATGATGTCAAACACACAGTCATTATAGCAGTAGATATGATGTTCTACGGTAGGAATTTCTTTGCTTCCAATCCACGGGAGTTGATCAAACCATTCTATATAATCTGAATTGCTCATTTTATAAAACCATTCTGCTGAAGAATTTTTAGATTGTTCTTGGGTCATGGCTTCAGTGACCATGTCTACTAAATCAGATCGTGGGATTTCTCCAGTATAGCGAAAAGACCAAACATAATCTTGAATAGGAGACATCTTATCATAGATAATATCAACTTCTGTATTGTTTCGATCTATTAATGTTAAGCAGAGCCCTCGATCTGTATAATTCAATGTGGCATTAATGATTTGGGCTCTTTCTAAGCAAGTGACGGGTTGCCAAATGTGCAGTCTTCTTGAATCCATCTAAACCTCCTGTAACCAAAATATATATCAATTTTATTTAAATTTTCATATATTTTACATATCAGTTCCATAATTCTAGCATAGTTTGCTAATGAACAAAATAATTTTGTTGTTTATTAATGAGGTAACAACTACCAGCTATTTTTTTACACTGCTTTTTTACATGTGTTACCGCATTGGATAATTGTTCCACAGAGTCAAAATACTGATATTCATTCGTAATAACGGCAATAGATAAAGATGTGCATGTTAAAGGTTCCAGTTCGCCAGATCTATTAGCTACCTGAACATATGCTAGATCCTCTAACTCGTAAAAACTAAGTATGTTGGCATCAAAGTCATCAATAATTTTTTGACACATCTTTTCTACCTCGTAATAAGGTAGAATGGCTACAAAATCATCTCCACCAATATGTCCTAAAAAATCCTCTACGCCGCAGATATGTCTTTTTAGTATTTCTGTTAAATACCGTAAAATTTTATCGCCTTTATTAAAGCCATATGTGTCATTGTAGGATTTAAAGTGATCTAAATCAAAATAGATTAAACTATATTGCGATAGCTGTAATGCTTCCTCTAATTTTTCATCGATTAATTTATTGCCTGGAAGACTACTTAATGGATTCAGGAAGCTTGCAATGGCTACTTGTGTATCAACAAGCTTTAACAATAACTCTCGAATACTAACCATGCCATAATAAAGATTGTTTTTCGTGACGATGACATCATCATATAAATCCTCAGGAGGTCTAGCCATAGCTAATGTACTAACCTCTGTGATCGGTGTATTACGATCAACGATTAAAGGGTTTTTCTTTATCATCAGCTGATTTTGACGTTCCATTAATAAATGATAGCCATACCGAGTACCGATTTTTTGATAGAAATGTGTGCGTGTAATATGTCCAATTGGTTTTTCATCACGCACAACAACAACGCTACGCAACGATGGATTACTTGTAAAAAGTACATCTACTTCTTTATTTTTCACAAATTCATCAATACATGGAACTTTCTCAATGACTTCCCCTATCTTCATGGTCACCCACCCTTGTTTTCCCCATATATATTTCCTTTGCAGGCTTTCCTATCGCATATCCCTGTGCATAATGAATGCCAATACGATGGAGATAATCAAGCTCTTCTTGTCTTTCAATCCCTTCAGCGATGATTTTAGTATTGGCTTGTTCAGCATATTTCATTAACAATGTGACAAGCTGCTGTTGTTCACTATTTTGGTCTATGAATTGAATTAATGAACGGTCTAGCTTAATAAATTCCGGCTTTAAATAGATGAGCGTTTTTAAACTATTATAACCTGATCCTACATCATCTACGGCAATGCGATAGCCCTGTGATCGATAATGCGATAATACACGTTCAAACTCCACAAAATCTATTACTGCACTTCGCTCAGTTAGTTCAAAAACCACTTGCTGAGGCTTGATTCCAAGCTCCTTCAATAATTGTAGTGTTTCGCCACTGTGATATTTTTTATCTAATAAAACATTCGGATGTATATTAAGGAACACTAAAAAGTTTTTATTCACCAAGTCTTTGTGTAAACGTTCCTTGAAACGTTTCAAGGAAAGATTTCTACAAAAACATTCAAATAAAAAAACGCAATCTGTTTGTCCTACAAACTCGTAAAACTGGTCCACACTGTTAAATAATGTTGAGGGTAATGGTCGATTTAAGGCTTCAAATCCTATTGTTTGCTGTGACTGTAAATCTACAATAGGTTGAAAGTATGTATGTAAATCGTTATGTTGAATAATTTGTTTCAATGCCTTTAAACGTTTCATATATAACGAACTACTTTGATGCTGACCATATAAATATTTAAAAAAAGAAAATATATTACTTGTTTTTATACTTTGTCCCACTACAGACTCCATCCCTGCACCTCTTCAATTGGTTATTATGGTTCATTGTACGCTTTGATTGTAAACAGACTGTGAATCGAATGTAAAAAGAGCAAGTTCCAGCAATAGGTTTTAACAAAACTCTTTTCTAGTTAATATTTCACAATATTAAAACTATTACAAATAATTTATTTGATATAAAATGATATTAGTGTATGATTGTAATAATAGGTTTATATTACCTATTATATTTTTTTGTGTTTTTACTGTATTGGTCTTAATAGGGAAACCTATTTAGATAAAAATTATTCAAGGGAGGATCCTGTTAATGAGCTTGTCTATTCAACAATTATTGGAGAACAAAGGAATTACACCGAAACCTGAACACCTTGAACTATTAAAAACACGCTGGGAAGGTATGCAGTCACTTCGCAGCAATTTAGAAGGTATTGCGATCGATGATGCAGACATCGCCGTACGTAGTATTCCTGGAGGTGATCACATTGACAACTGATTTACATTTAAAATCTGTTGAAGAGTTGGCACCTTTACTTGCATCAAAGTCGCTATCTCCCGTGGAATTAACGAAAGCTATTTTAGATTTTGCTGAGGAAAGTCAGCCTAAAATTAATTCCTATATGGCTTTTTATCGGGAAGAAGCCTTAGCAAGGGCAAAAGAAGTTGAACAGGAGATTCTCCAAGGTCATTATAAGGGTATGTATCATGGGATACCTATGGCCTTAAAGGACAACTTGTATTTTAAAGATAAAATAACAACGATGTCCTCAAAAATTCATAAGGACTTCGTTTCTGATTATGATGCGACAGTGGTTGAAAAGCTACGTGATGCTGGTGTTATTTTCACTGGGAAATTAAGTATGCATGAATATGCATGGGGAATTACCAATAACAACCCTCATTACGGCCCTGTTCGTAACCCATGGGACTTAGATAAAATTCCTGGTGGTTCAAGTGGAGGCTCTGGTGCGGCTGTTGCAGCTGGAGCAAGTGTTGCTTCACTAGGGACAGATACAGCAGGCTCTATTCGAATTCCATCGTCTGCTTGCGGCATTGTAGGTTTAAAACCTACACACGGTCGTGTAAGTAAAAACGGCTGCTACCCGCTAGCATGGAGCTTAGACCACATTGGTCCTATGACAAAGACAGTTAAGGATGCAGCGGGCTTGCTCGAAGTCATTGCTGGTTTTGATCATCGAGACCCTACTTGCGTGAATGTTCCAGTAGACAACTATGAGAAGCAGCTTACTGGCAATATCAAAGATCTAGTGATTGGTATCAATGAAGAATATTTCTTTAATAATGTTGATGCTGATGTAGAGAAGGCTGTTAGAGCAAGTATTCAAAGCTTAGTGGATTCAGGCGCTAAAGTAGAAGTGGTGCGTATTCCTTCCCTACAATATGCAGAATGGGCAGAGCTTGTGACGTCTCTTTCAGAGGCAGCAGCTATACACCATTCAGATTTACAAAAGAGACCACAAGATTTTGGTGACGATATTCGTCTGCTATTTGAGCTTGGTGAGTTGCCTTCTGCAGTCGATTACTTGCAGGCTCAGCAGGTACGTCGTCAAATCAAGCAGGAGTTTACAGAGATTTTTAATAAGGTAGATGTGCTCATTTCCCCTACCCTACCTGTTGTAGCTAGTACAATTGGGGATGATTTTGCAGAGTTAAACGGTCAAAAAGTAGATTTAATTGATAATATTATCCGCTTTACAGGCCCTAGTAACTTAACAGGCTTACCTGCCCTCTCGGTTCCTTGTGGCTTTAAAGGAAACTTACCAATAGGTCTACAAATTATTGGCCCAGCCTTTAAAGAAGGACGCATTTTAAATGTAGGCTATGCTGTTGAGCAAGCAAATCCACAGAGAAATAGAAAACCAAATATTTTTGCTAATATCTAAACGATAAGCACTAGAAATCTGCTCACTTCACGGTATACCACTGAATGAGCAGATTTTTTTGTGGGGGAAACCTGCTAGCATTCATACTAATGGTTTTTTATGAACAAGTAATTTTATAATAGAAGCTAGAAACTTACTACAGGAAAGGCAATGATCCACTCATGAATGTAGAGAAATTTTTACAACTACCTATTACCAAAGACTTCACTGTTATAGCGGGTCACAATGGCTTAAATAAAGCTGTTCAAAATGTAGAAATATTAGACTTTGAATTTTCACCTGACATCCACCATGTCAGAGATACTATCTTTACACCCAACAGTGTTGTGTTAAGTAGTTTATTATTTGCTAAGCAAAAGCCTGAGTATTTATTCAATGCTGTTAAAAATCTAATTGAGCTTGGGGCTAGTGCTTTAGCTTATAAGCCTGTTATTTTTAAGGAATTACCTGAAGAAGTTTTGTCGTATGCAGAGCAGCATAATTTCCCTATATTGCGCTTTGGTGGAGATGAGTTTTTTGAAAAAATCATTTTAGAAACGATGGCTTATGCTAAGACACAGGATTATTCCTATTTTATAGAAACGATTTTACGAAGGTTAGTGGAGGAAGATGTAACACAGGAGCAAATCAAATCCATTTTACAACAGCTCAATAAGCCCTTTGAAAAATATGTATTTATAGCAAATTTACGAGCTGGTGACACAATCCATCCGAACTGGATGCAGCCCTTTTACTCGTTGGAGCCACTATTAAAATCGGGTATGATTTGTTCTTATAAAAAAAGTCTATTTATCATCATGACACATCCATCTCAGCAATTCCAATTTGAAAGGGTTTTACATGAATGGCTAGCATTATATGCCATACCCACTGATACAATCACTTTCGGCTATAGCAGTTGTAATGATACCCAGACTGGATTCCCAATGGCATTACGCGAAGCTTTTTTTGCCAATATTTTCGCTGAAATCGATATGCTCCCTAGCTGTCATTATAAGAATCTCGCGTCTGATTGTTTATTAATCGAGTTATACCGTAAAGATGCAACATTCGCTATGGACTATGTTACCTCCTTTTTAGCCCCTTTACTTGATGATAGGGCTGATCCAGACTTAATGGAGACCGCCATAACTTATATCATTAAAAAAGGAAATATTAAGGAAGTTGCTGTAGCACAATTCTGTCATCCAAATACAATTCGCTATCGTATGGCTAAAATACGTCAGCTAGTAGCACCCATAGATAATGATTATGTTTTTTATGAACGCCTAGCTGCAGCCGTTAAATTGTACTTATTACATAGCAAAATGAACAGTGACTAACCGCTTTGGAATAAGTACAAAAAAACGCCTGAATATTTAGAAATAAAATCAAATTCTTTTCTTCTCTCTTATGCTATTCTATTGAAGTTAGGAGGAAGAACACATGAAAACTTACATAGCTGATGGCATGTTATTAGTTACTGCAATCGTGTGGGGTAGTGGATTTGTTGTAACGGCCATTGCTCTAGAATATTTAACAGCTTATCAAGTAATGGCTGGCAGATTTTTATTAGCTTCAATCATATTAACCGTTTTATTTGGCGCCCGCTTAAAAAAGGCTTCGAGATCAGTGATTTGGAAGGGAGCTTTATTAGGTACGATTTTGTATATAGCGTTTGCCCTTCAAACAGTCGGACTGCAATATACAACACCATCTAAAAATGCCTTTTTAACCGCAGTTAATGTCATTATTGTTCCTTTAATAGCATATGCAGTTTATAAACGGCGTATCGATGGCTACGAAATCATTGGTTCGATAATGGCAATTGTGGGCATTGGCTTTTTATCATTACAAGGCTCATTGACAATGAATATAGGTGATGCCCTATCATTAGCTTGTGCTGTTGCTTTTGCCTTTGATATCTTTTGTACAAACCTTTTTGTTCAAAAGGAAGATGCAATTGCTCTAACTATTATTCAGTTTCTCACAGCATCCTTTATAGGTGTTCTCGTTGTCATTAGTCAAGGTGAAATTCCTACGTCGCTTGAAAAAGAGGCAATTTACTCGCTTGTTTATTTAGGGATTTTTTCTACGACAATAGCTTATCTTTTCCAGAATGTGGCCAATCAATATACAACTGCCACAAAGGCTGCGATTATACTATCAACGGAATCTTTTTTCGGCATGGTTTTATCCGTTATCTTCTTGCATGAAATGCTAACAAGCCGTATGGTCGTTGGTGCCGTCCTTATTTTACTAGCTATACTAATTGCCGAAGTGAAACCCGCACATCCAAAAAAGAAGCTAATGAAAGCACTCGATAATCAGATCCCCAAATAGTTTCAGTTTATACTGGAACTTTTTTTATGTTTATTAAACTCGACTAGTAATAATGCTTGTCGTAATCCCCACAACTAGCACTGTAATTATAGATAATAGCAAGGTCGAGGTGGATAGCAGGAAGCCGCCTATAACAATCACGATGGAATCAATAAAAAATATTAATATCCCAACATTGATACCCGTTTTATCACAGATAAATTGTGCTATCAAGTCAGTCCCCCCTGTGCTTGTCTGAAATCGCAGCATTAGACCAATACCAAAGCCTACAAGTATTCCTCCAAGAATGGCACTATAGAGCGCATCAATTTGCACAAGATTGCGGACAGGCTTTAAAAAATCGATAATGAAGGAAGACGTTAGTAAGCCATGTATACTATTGTAAAAATAGGTTTTATATTTAAACCACGCAATAATAAAAATTGGAATACTAATGATAATAATCATTAAACCAATTTGAAGCTTATATAAATAATGTAATATTAGCGCTAACCCTACTACTCCCCCATCTAAAATTTCATAGGGCGTTAAAAATAAGTTTATTCCTAACGACAATGAAATACTTCCTATTAGAATGACTAGACTTTTTGTAAAGAAATACATACAACCCCCCTCCGTGTCTATGCATGTCTTATAGTATGAAAATAGGTTATTGAACATGTTATGAAATAACCTTAGATGATTAGCCATTTTTATCGAGTGTATTTGCTAAATTTCTTCGAAACTTATTCAATTTATTTCCGTATATACAGATAAATTTTAAATTAACAAAGGGGATTATGATATGGAGCATGCTTTATTGGAACAAGTTAAACATACTAGAACTTTTTTAAGACAAGAACAATTGGAAACAATCTTTGAAGAGTTTGATGGTCAACGAATGCGCTTAACAGAGGTACAGCGCTTGGAGAAATACCGTAAAATGCTTGAAAGTCCTTTTCGCTTTTTCCGTGGAAGTGCCTATCTCTTTTATTTTGATATGACAAAATCCGCTTCAATCTTCCATACTCCTGATAGAAAACCGACTTGGATTCAAGGTGACATGCATATGGATAACTTCGGTGCTTTTCAAAATGAAGTTGGCTCCATTGTTTTTGATGTCAATGATTTCGATGAGGGCTATGTCGGTTCATATTTATACGATATTATTCGTATGAGTATTAGTATTGCACTTTATTTAGAAGAACAAGGCTTACATAAGACAACCCAAGAAACGGCTATTCAACATTTTCTTAATAGTTATATCAATCAACTAAAACGATTTGAGCGTAAACAGGATGATCCTCTAACACTCATTTTCACTAAGAACAATACCAAAGGACCCGTAAAGAGGTTATTGAAAAAGCTTGAGAAACGCCAACGATCCCATTTTTTACAGGATATTACGTATCTCAATGAAGACGGCGAGCGTGCTTTCTTATGGAATGAAGAAATTCAACCAGTCACTGCTGAGGAATACAGTGCCATTTCAAACGCACTTTCTACATATAAAATTAGGGACATAGCTTATAAGTATGGCTCTGGTACAGCTTCAATCGGTTTAAAACGTTACTATATTTTAGTGGAAGATGAAAAGGGTGCATCAGGGGTTGAAAATTTAGTGTTAGAAATGAAAGAAGTACGCACAGCCATTCCTGCCTACTTTCTTCCCTATCAGGATCTGTTTTGGGCTCATTATGAGCACCAAGGAGCACGAGTAGTTGGAACTCAAAAAGCCATGCACCACTTAGAGGATCCACATTTAGCCTTTATTACAATGAATGGTCAGGAATTTTATATTCGAGAACGTTCTCCTTATAAAAAGAAGATTAAGCCTAAAAACTATAAGGATGTAGAGGATTACTTTACAACAACATCACTTATGGGGAAAATTGCCGCTAAAATACATGCACGAGCTGACATCGATTATTCTTATGTTTTTACCTATCACAGCGAGGAGGAGATTTTAAAAGCAATCGGTAAAGAACGGAATGTATTTATAGAACATACAATTTTACAAGCAATGAGCTACAAAGAAACCGTCTATACAGATTATGACTTATTCAAAAACTGGGTTGAAACAAAAATGTAAAAAGGGACCTTCGCTTTTAGCGAAGGTCCTCTCATATTGAATATTATTTTTGCTTGGCCTTCATACGAGCAAGTAAAAAGCCGCCCTTAAATGATTTAGGCTCATACGAGATGATGAACGCATTCGGCTCAAATTGCTCTACTATTTGAAAGAGCTCTCCTTCACGATTCCTCTTCGTTAAGATCTCATATTTATAGCGGTTACTATCTCGCCCTTCTCCTATATAAATCGTAACTGCAAACCCTTCGTGGCGAAGAAATTTCACAAGCTCTTCATTCTTATTTTGCGTATTAATGGTTGTATACACATAGCCTATCGCTAGCTTTCGTTCTATTTTTGCTCCTAAAAATATACCTAATCCAAACCCAACTGCATAGACAACCATAGATAACATACTTTGCTTCCCACTGAAAACGAGTGAAAGGCCAAATACATACACCAACATCTCCAGCATACCAAATATCGCTGCAAGGAATGTGATATTCTTTACCAAAAATATTGTTCGTAATGTTAAAAAAGGTACATATACTAATTGTAGGATTAAAATTAAAACAATACTTTGCATTTGTGCTAGACCTTTCTGAGAGTAGTTTTATATAAGTATATGTTGAAAGAGAGAGTTACATGCGATTTCAACAACTCTATTTTAAATTCCCTTTTAGTCTAATGTTAAACATTTCTTATGACAGTCTAAAGTTATTTTAACGGAACAAATTTTAACTAAAATCATAATCTATAGTTTAAAACATACAATCCATAACAACAAAAAAGTGACACCTCCTCAAATCTAAATCAATAGATAAAAGTAGGTGACACTTTCTTTTCATCAAAATATGTAAAATATTTAGATGAATATTATTTAATTATCTTTTTATACTTCCCCGTGCATCGGGTCTTTTTTATGCTTAGGCCCAATCATGTTGAATAAAATATTTAGGATAATCGCTGTGACTGAACCACAAACAATACCATTTGACGTTAAGATTGAAACGCTTGTTGGCAGTGCATCAAAAATGCCAGGAACAACGGATACACCGACACCTAAACTTACTGCAATCGCTGCAATCATTGCGTTTTCCGCTGATTCATTCATAACAGGTACAAGCATTCCCATACCTTGTGTAATCACCATACCGAACATCGCAAGCATTGCCGCACCTAGTACAGACGTTGGAATAATCGTTGTTAATGCTGCGATTTTTGGTAGGAAGCCAAGTGCTACTAGTAAACCACCTGTGATGTAAATGACTTTACGGTCTTTTACGCCAGACATACGCGTTAGTCCCACGTTTTGTGAGAATGTTGTGTATGGGAAGGCATTGAAAATACCACCGATTACTGAAGCTAAACCTTCTGAACGGTAGCCACGAGCCAAATCTTTTGAATCTAATTTTTTATTACAAATATCACTTAGCGCAAAATAGACACCAGATGATTCTACTAAAGATACCATTGCTACAAGTGTCATGGTAATAATCGCCGTTACATCAAATGTTGGCATGCCAAAGTAGAAAGGTTGTACCATGTGAAATACATTAGCATCTGCAACTGGGGTGAAATCCACCTTGTCCATGAAAGCACCTAAAACAGTACCTACTACTAATCCTATTAAAATTGAAATAGCACGAACAAAGCCCGTAGAAAAACGATAAACGACTAAAATGATAACCAATGTAATAAAGGCTAAAGCTACATTAGAAGCAGAGGCAAAATCCTCAGCACCTTGTCCACCTGCCATATTGTTTAATGCTACTGGTAATAAGGAAATACCGATAATTGAAACAACTGACCCTGTTACGACTGGTGGGAAGAATTTCACAAGCTTGCCGAAGAAGCCCGCAATTATCATTACAATTACACCAGAGGCAATAATAGAACCATAAATGTCCGTAATACCCTGCTCTGGGTTTGTACCAATCGCAATAATTGGACTTACCGCTGTGAATGTACAGCCAAGTACTACAGGTAAGCCAATACCAATGAATTTACCTGAATAAACCTGTAAAAGTGTAGCGATCCCGCACATCATAATATCAATTGCTACTAAATACGTCATTTGTGTTGAATCGAAGCCAATTGCCCCACCGATAATCAGTGGCACTAAGATGGCTCCAGCATACATTGCAAGTAAATGTTGAATCGCTAGCGCAGTCGATTTAAAGGTATTCATTACGCGCGAGCCTCCGTAGCAAATGTTACTTTGCCATCTTCAAGAGAATCTACAATTGCTAATGACTCAACGCGAACACCTTGCTCACGCAATAGTTTTCCGCCATCTTGGAAGCCCTTTTCAATAACAATTCCAACTCCTACAACATTCGCACCCGCTTGTGCAGCAATATCAAGTAAGCCTTTGACAGCCTCACCATTAGCTAAGAAATCATCTACGATTAAAATATTGTCATCTTCGCTTAAGAAATTACGTGAGACAGATATCTCATTTGTTTCATTTTTTGTGAATGAATGTACCTTTGAAGAATAAAGGTTATCTGAAAGAGTTAATGATTTACGTTTACGAGCAAATACGACAGGCGCGCCAATTTCTAAGCCCAACATCACGGATGGGGCAATACCTGAAGATTCTATTGTTAAAATCTTTGTAATCACTTGATCAGAAAAACGATTTGCAAATTCATGACCAATTTCCTTCATTAGCATCGGATCAATTTGATGGTTTAAAAATGAATCAACTTTTAATACGGATGAAGATAATACTTTACCCTCTTGCATAATTTTGTCTTGTAATAACTTCATTTCTTTCATATCCTTCTTTCGTAAAAAATTATAAAAAAACGCTGAATACTTTGATTCCATTCTGCTACGAGTGGAGCAAAGCATTCAGCGCAAAAACGTCGAAATGAATAGAAAACATCATTAAAATTGAAGTTCTCTAAAAGCATTGCTACCCATAGTCGATTCATTTACGGTAAATCGGTAGAAACTTGCGAGCCTTATTCTCGCTATTATATGAGTGGATTTGTATGAAACTATCAGAATAACCAATTTATCACTTTATTCGGTAAGGGCTACTATCTCTCACCAAAAAAAGTTTGATTTTTCGGAATTTAATGGTATTCTGGAACTTTTTAATTGTAAACGTTCGTGTTTTCAATCAACGTACTGATTATAACAGACTATTTTCTAGCTTGCTAGCATTATTTTGATAAATGGAACGGTACTGTCATAATGACGACATTTCTGTGAAATAACAGTGATGTACGAATGAGAAGACTCGATTGGTTGTGTAGCATATGATGCCACCCTTTTTTCGGTAAGAATTGAGGGATAACAACTGTTACTTTATGACCTGTCTTCGTACATTGATGTTCTACTTTATCAATAAATTTAATTAATGGCTGTGTAATGCTGCGATATGGTGAATAGTAGGTAACTAATCGTACATCAGGTTGCCAAACGTTCCACTTCTCTTCAAAAGCTTTTGCATCTGCTTGATCGAAAGCTACGTAAAAGGCTATCACTTTATCAACCTTAAGTGATTTGGCATAATGTAGAGAGTTTTCAACCACCTTTGTTATACCAGCTACTGGCACAATGAAAACATTCCCCTCAATAGTAGCCAGTTCCTCATGATTTAATCTTAACTGTTCTCCAACAGCTTGATAATGTTGCTTAATGCGATGGAATACAAAAATAATAATTGGTAAAAAGATAAACACTGGCCAAACTTGAGGCATTTTTGTCACAAAAAACATCATTGCCACGATGAAAGAGATAACAGCCCCAATTGTATTGATCGTAAATTTTGCTACCCAGCCTTTAGGTTTTTCGCGCCACCATTTTCTCATCATTCCCGTTTGCGCTAATGTAAAGGGAATAAATACGCCTACTGCATAGAGCGGAATTAAATGCTCTGTGGCCCCGTCGAAAAGTATAATTAAAAAAATGGCTGCAATACCTAGCATTAAAATACCATTTGAATAGCCAAGACGGTCCCCACGAATTTGGAAGATTCGTGGGATAAAACCATCCTTCGATAAATTTACAGCAAGCAAGGGAAATGCTGAATATCCTGTGTTTGCGGCAAGTACTAAAATCATTGCCGTTGTCCCCTGTATAATATAATAAAGAAAATTCCGACCAACACTAGCTTCTGCTAGTTGGGAAACAACTGTTGCTTCTGCTGTTGGTGCAACGCCATAAAAATAAGCTAGACTAACAATCCCGATGAATAAAACGGCTAAAATGGCACCCATTGCTAAAAGCGTTTTAGCAGCATTATTTGGAGCAGGATTTCTAAAATTAGGTATGGCGTTAGAAATAGCCTCTACTCCTGTTAACGCTGAGCTTCCTGAAGCAAAGGCCTTTAATAAAATAAATAGGCTAATCCCTGCCACTGGTGTGCCAATCTTTGGATGTAGCTCTGCAGGCACCTGTCCAGTTGCCACATTATAGAGCCCAATCCCGATTAGCAACAGCATAACGCCTACAAATAGATAAACTGGGTACGCCAAGATAGAAGCTGACTCTGTTACACCTCGCAAGTTTAAAATCGTTAAGAAAATCACAAATATAATAGCAATGGGTACATTATAAGCATGAAGACTTGGAAATGCAGATGTAATGGCATCTGTCCCGGCCGACACACTTACTGCTACCGTTAAAATATAATCAACAAGCAAAGAACCCCCTGCAACAAGACCTGCATTCACGCCTAAATTTTCTCGTGATACGACATAGGCGCCTCCCCCATGTGGATAGGCGAAGATAACTTGACGATAGGATAAAATCAGTGCCACGAGTAGAATAACCACTCCAGCGGCAATAGGTAAAGAATACCAAAATGCCATTGTACCTACCGTCATTAGGACAATTAAAATTTGTTCTGGTCCATAGGCTACTGATGACAATGCATCTGATGATAATATGGCCAGTGCCTTTGTTTTACTGAGCTTTTGTTCCCCTAACGCATCGGATCTTAATGGTTTGCCGATTACATAACGTTTGAATGAGGATTTCATTGATAAACACCTTCTAGTTTCATAGAATGTGTTTCGCCTTTCTAAATTACATCAAAAAACGCCTACAAGTCATCACTAAATAAGACTTGTAGACGCTCATCCGTCTGCCAAGCTCCACTTTTCTGCTCTTAACGCTTACGAGGTTAGCTGTCGGATTCGGGCCTGAGTAGCCCTACTCCTCCACAAGGAAGAGATTCACCCCAAGAATGGCTATGCCATCCATCAAAATTGGTTCCCCCGCGTTTAGTTGCTTCAGCGATTTAGAAATTTGAAACTTTTATAATGATGTCATATTACGCCTGCTAATTGAAAAAGTAAAGAAGAAAATTTTTCTCTTTTTTGAGTAAAAGCATAGGCTTTTTTTGAACATATAAATTCTTAAAGAAAATTTCCTGAATACCTAGTAAATACCCACAATATAAACAATAAAAACTGCCTTAAAGGTATATTCTACCTTCAAGACAGCTCATTATATTAGTCATCAAAGCCTTGTTCAAAGTCGATAATGTTCCCAGAGACTGCATCCACATCTACTTCGTATTCATATTGACCGTCTTTCAGTTCAATTTCATATACACCATCATCAAGCTTAATTTTTGTCACTTTACCCTTTGCTTTTGTTTGGGCTGTCTTGATAGCCTGCTCTTTTGTAATTATTTTTGTTGTAGCAGTCGTAGCAGGAATATGATCATCCCACTCATCGTCATCTAGACGTTCCTTTTTCTGCTTGAGCAATTTTCCACTATAAGCATCAAATTTTAAATCATATTCTTCTGTATCTGTATACACCTCTACTTCATAAATAGAGCTAAACTGATTTTGGTCAAATTCGATATTGGCAACTGTACCATCCACTACCGCTAGAGCTTTCTTCTCAATTTCCTGCATGGATAAGACCTTTTTTTCTTGGGCATTTCCTGATAATAAAGTCGTCGAGCCAATCGCTGCACCCACTCCCAGTGTAATTACTAGTGCTGGAATCATGATCATTTTTTTCATGTTCATCTCTCCTTTGTTTTATCTAAACTTAGCTTACCAAGTGAAGATGATAGAACTATAAGAGGAACATTAGAATTTCATGAGAATGATTTAATGATCGTCATCCCATGTTACAGACAGTACTTTTCCTGAAACAGCATGAATTTGAAATGTAGCTTCGTCCTCCTGCGTTTCAATCTCAACTAAATAGTAACCACCCTCTGAGGTTTCTTCAAAATCAACTGAATCCACTTCACCCTTTAATTGCTTAAGGGCTATTTGAATGGCCTGTTGCTCAGTAATAATAGGCTCTTCGATAGGTTGTTCTTGTGGCTCAACCTTTTTCTCAGCCAGTAGTTCGCCAGTATAACCATCAAACGTTAAATCCTTTTGAATTTCCTCATTTTCAACACGTACAGTGTAAATGGAGTCTGTAAGCATAACGCTTTCTACATCTCCATATTCCTTTTTAACCATTTGTCTGATCTGCTTTTCTGTTAATAGTAATTTACTATGTCCTTCTTTCAGGATTAGATCAGTCACCTGTTGTGTCGTAACATCGAGTATAGCTGCATACTTGACATCGTCACGCGTAAAAAGCATTTCAAAGGTATTTCCTTGTTTTTCAACCTGTGTAACATGACCATTGTAGATAGTCTCAATATGCCGAATAGCCTGCGCTTCACTAAGAGGTTGAACGTAAAAATAACGATGTTGAACAAACCAAATTACTCCACTACAAAGAAGGATAATAACAACAATTACTAACATCCACTTTTTCATTGCTGTCCCTCCTTTGGTATACATAAAGTAAAGCTTGAGCCTTCCCCTAGCTTACTTTTCACATCTATCGTTATACCTAATTGTTGTGCCAGTTCGTGTGCTATTGCTAGCCCTAGCCCTGAACCACCTGTTTTACGATTACGATCCTCTGTTACACGATAGAAACGCTCAAACAAATGAGGAATATGCTCGTCTGGAATACCAATACCAAAATCTTGGATGGTAATACGTACTTGATTAGTTGTTTCTGTGGCTAGAATATGGACTTCATCCTCACTATACTTCCTAGCATTATCAAGCAAAATAAAGAGGAGCTGCTTCAATATTTTTTCATCACTATAAATAAATTTTGGAATCTGCGCATCAATTCTAAATGTTCGATGATAAGCCTGTTCCATTTGTGAAGCTACTTTATTTAAGAAAGGGGCAAGCTCTAGTTGTTCGAAATGAACGTCCAATTGCTCTTTGTTTTTAGCTAGTTCTAGCAATTGCAACACCATTTCATGCATACGAGATGATTCATTGGCAATGGCCTGTAAGGATTCCTGAGCAACCTCACGATTATCAAAACCCCTTCTTAGAAGTAGTTTTGCATAACTTTCGATGACAGTAATAGGAGTTTTTAACTCGTGGGAGGCATTTGATACAAATTCTTGTTGCTTTTGATAATGTTGTTCAAGCTTCTCCATCATTATATTAAAAGTGCGGTTAATGTTTATTAACTCGTCCCCACCTTTTTCTGTAGTATCTATTTTTTCATATTTCCCAGTAGATGCACTTTTGCGCATGGTCTCATTTAAACGTTCTAGCGGTAATAAAATAAGTCGCCCAAGTACCAAGCTCGCTAGGAAAATTGGAATCGTTGCCACGACAGATACAACAACTAAGATGACCTTTAACAAATCTAATGTCCGTTCTACTTCTTCCATAGATTGCTGTAATGTTATGTCCACTACCGTTCCGTCGATCCAAATAGCAGGCATAGTGTAGGTAATGGCAGGGACTTCTTGCATTTCAAGGGTAGCTTGAACCTTTGTTTTCAAGCGTTCACCATCATAAATATAAACAGCACCATCCGTTGGCATATAAGCTCTTAATACTTGCTGTAGGTTGGTTTGTGCATTTAACTGACTCAGTGTAGAGCTTAAATCATTTGCCCGTGACTGGAGCTGATTATATTCCGTATCATAGGCAAATTTCTCATACAACAAATAAATTCCACTATTTGTTGCCACTATAATAACTAGCATAAGCAATGTTGTTAGTAGATGAATTTTTGTTTTAAGTCTCATAACTATGTTCCTTTAGCACATATCCAACACCGCGAATTGTTTGGATAAGAGGTGCTGGATTAGCAGCCTCAAGCTTTTGCCGTACATAACGTATATAAACATCCACAACATTTGTATCCCCATAATAATCATAGCCCCACACAGCCTCTAATATTTGCTCCCTTGTCAGTACTTGTTTAGGATGCTTTAGTAAATAGAACAACAAATCATACTCACGAGGTGTCAGCTGAATTTCCTTATCAAAATACACAACTTCCCTTGTTTGCTCGTTTATCGATAAATGGCCAAATGTAAGTGCAACTTGCTTTGGATTTACCTTCTGCGAAAACCGTAGTGCATTGCGAATTCGTGCCAGTAGCTCCTCAATTTCAAAAGGCTTTGTCACGTAATCATTGGCTCCTAAATCCAAGCCCTTTACCTTATCCTCTACTTCACTTTTAGCAGTTAGCATGATAACAGGTGTTTGGGATTCTGTTGCACGAATACGCTTTAGCACATCAATACCGCTCATCTCAGGTAGCATGATATCAAGTAAAATTAAATCCCATTGTTGCTCACGGTATTGTAGTAAGCCTTCTGCTCCTGTATGTGCCATTGCTGCCTCATATCCTTCAAATTGAAGCTCCAGTTGTAGCACTCTCGCAATATTCTCTTCATCTTCTATAATTAAAATTCGATGTGTCATGTCGAATCCGTCCTTCACCTTTTCTTTTCATCGTATACGATACAAGTGGTGAAAGTCTAATTAGAAAATGATGAGAAAGACAATACATTTCTTTTTTTGACACAGGGTACGTCTTTAACTAATAAACTTTCGGTAAAAAGCTGTAAATATCCCTTTTCTCAAAAATTCCTGAGCTTACTTTAGCAACTTTTTTGCCATTTAAACGGCTTGGAAAGGGAAACTCAATATGTGGACCATTATAATGAATAATTGTCACTGTACCATCAGAGTTATTACGCCAATCATAATTCCTTTCATCCGTTTTAATTGAAAGTTTAATCGATACAAAAGCTAAACTTAAGAATAATATGAAGAAGGCAAGACGAACGATTTTCAATAGAAACACTTCCTTTTCTATTAGCATAATAATTTACATCCTTACGCACTATTGAGTAATGTTAATAATTTGAACAAAAAAATCTCACCAAAAGCTTTATGGATAGCCATTGGTGAGGTTTTTAATTATTGATGCAAAGCTCTATACAAAAATGTTACAAACTCCGCACGTGTTACTGGATCATTTGGTCTAAAGTTGCCATTATCTCCAATTGTGATCCCATTTCCTGCAAGTATAGCGATAAAGTTATGTGCCCAGTGTGTTTTTGGCACATCCTCGAAAGTATCTTTATTCGATGAAGTTAAATTAAAGGCAAGAACTAATACTTTTGCCATTTGAGCGCGTGTCAAATTCGTAGTTGGCTGGAAGTTCCCATCTATGCCTTCAAACAGACCTGCTTGTTGCACCTGATCGATTACCCCAAAATAGAGATGGTCTTTAGGTATATCGTTAAATTCTCGCGCATCTTTTTTCGGTTCTAGCGCTAATGCTCTTGTTAATATCAGGGCAGCATGCTGGCGCTGAATTGGTGCATTTGGCTTGAAGGTGCCATCTTGATAGCCTGTAATAATGCCCTGCTTTGCCATCTCCTGAATCATCGCCCAGGCCCAATGTCCTTGAGAAATATCTGAGAAGATGATATCTGGCTCTGTTGGATGTGGATCAATTGGTTCTTCAGGTTTAGGTTTTTGTTCTTCAGATTTAGGTTCTTCAGGTTTTTGTTCTTGTTTTTCAGGTATGTTTGGCCCTGGTTTTGGGGATGGATTCGGAGATATACTTCCTCCACCACCCGATGAACCGTCTTTTACCCAATGGGCATATAAGGTGATATTGGACTTCACTACATCTTTAGAAAAATTCCATGGTATCGTCAGTTCAATATCCTTATACCAGCCTGTAAATGTATAGCCTGCCTTTGTTGGATTTACTGGATTTGTTGCTAAGGTATCTTTAGTTACCTTCTGTGATGCTACTGCACTTCCTCCATTTGTTTCGAAATCCACCGTATACTGTGCGACGACGTTTTCCCATTTTGCATACAAGGTTGTATTTTGGGTTATCATATCCGTTGTAAAATTCCATGGTGTGGTGAATTGAGCATCCTTATACCAGCCTAAAAATGTATACCCTGGTTTTATAGGGATTACTGGTTTACTTACTAGTGCCTCATAAATTACTGTAATAGGATTGATTGCTGTCCCCCCATTTGTATTAAATGTGACAACATATGAATTTGCTTCCCATTTCGCATACAAGGCAAGATCTGATTCTTCAATATCAACAATGCTATTGACTGTATAATCTATACCATCTCCCACGTTAGTGCTGTTCCAACCATCAAATGTATAGCCAGTTTTTTCTAAAGATCCTATATTATCTAAGATCGTTGCTGGAGTATTTCTTGGATACATATTCATATCTACTGGTGGATTTCCTTGTTCAGAGCCATTTCCATGATAGATAATTTGATAAGTAAGTAACTCGAACTGGTGATTATTTTGATTGGCATAGGCTTGAGCAGTCGATGCATCATGACCATAAATAATTAAATTACTTGGATTTGCATTAAAAATATCTTCTAAAAGAATCGTTGCATCCGATAATATTTTCACTTGTTTAAGATTATTGTCATTAAAGGCATTATCCTCTATAGTCATTACATTTTTAGGAATTTCTAAACTACTAAGTTTATTCTCGCCAAATGCCCATCTACCAATATTTGTTACACTACTAGGAATCTCTATACTTGTAAGCTGATTATCGAGAAATACACTTTCCGCTATACTTGTTATACTTGAGGGAATCGTTACATTTGAAAGTTCATTGGTAGCAAATGCATACGCTCCTATACTTACGACACTAGAAGGTATCACTAAAGAGGTCAGGTGATTATTTGAAAACGCCCATTCTCCTATAGTCTCCAAAGTTGCTGGTAACTCAATGTTTGTTAATTGGTTCTCCGTAAATGCGAAATCCCCAATTGTCTTAAGTTGATTTGGTAGCTTTACTGTAGCAAGCGCATTATCTAAAAATGCATATGTGCCAATTTGAGTCACTTGATCTGGTATTTCTATTGCAGTAAGTTTATTTGTAAAGAATACACCTTCACCTATCTTTTTAAGGCTATTTGGTAGTTTCACATACGTTATTTGATTTTCTGCAAATGCCAGATCTCCAATACTTGTTACACTGTCCGGTATAATTACCTGTGTAAGACCTTTTTCACCAAATGCTCCACTGCCTATTGCAGTTACTACCCTGCCGTCTAGCTGACTTGGAATGGTTATTGCCATATCAGTACCTATGTAATCTCTAATCGTTACTGACCCATCCCTATTTTTTGTCCACTCATAATCCGCTTCATTTACAGGATCTGGAGAATCTATTCCTTGGAAGTTTATATTCAACCTATCTGCATACTCTTTTACAGAAGAATTCTCTGGAGCATAAATAACGAGGTTAGGACTATGCCCTATAAAAGCATCATCACTTATTTCAACATCTTTAGAATGTATAATGATTTCCTTTAGGTAATTATTAGAAAAGGCTCCATCCCCAATGCTTTTCACACTTTCTGGTATCTCTAAACTTCCAATATCATTCCTTGCAAATGCATTTGACCCTATTATTTTTACACCCTCTGGGATTTTCACATTGACAATATCATTCGTTGAAAATGCGTGATCTCCTATACTAATAACACCATTAGGTATATCTACGCTTTCTAGCAAATTTCCGGAAAATGCATAATTTCCGATACTACTTAGATTATTTGGAAGTATCACATTTGTTAGTTGGTTTAAAGAAAATACACCATCACTAATGTTCGTTAGATTACTTGGCAGTGTCACACTTGTTAACTGATTTTGATAAAAGGCATATGCACCAATTGTTGTTATTGTTTCTGGTATTGTGAGGCTTGTCAGCTTTTTATTAGTAAACCCCCAAGGGTCTATCCCTGTAACTATTTTCCCTTGTATTTGATGAGGAATTACCATATCTCCGCCAGTACCTGTGTATGTTTTTATAGTTATCGATCCATCAGGACTATCTTCCACATCATAATCAGCTTCATTAGCAAAAGTAAAAGGGATTTTCAATAACATAAGGAAGATAAATAGTGTAAACCATATTCCATATCTAACACATTTTGCTTTCATATAGTCTCTCCTTTCCTTAAAAATGAAATAATTCTTCTTCATCTTAAAGGTAATTATTTACTCCTACTATTGAGGAATGTTAATTATTTTTAGGTAAATACAAAAATCCCATCATTGGTAGTCTTATCACACCAGTGATGGGATTTATTCTTATTGAGAGAGCGCTCTATATAAAAAGGTTGCGAATTCTGCCCGTGTAACAGCATCATTAGGTCTAAAATTACCTTGATCACCTATTGTGATACCGTTTGACGCAAGAATAGCAATATAATTGTATGCCCAATGAGCGGCAGATACATCATTAAATGTTTCTTTCTTATGGGCTGTTAAGTTTAAAGCCTCTACTAATACTTTGGCCATTTGTGAACGTGTCATATTAGATTTTGGCTGGAAGTTTCCAGCTATGCCATCAAACAGTCCTGCTTGTTGCACTTGCTTAATTTCTTCAAAATAAAGATGACTTTCAGGAATATCCTTAAATATAAACGCCTCTTTTTTCGGTCCTAGCTCTAATGCTCTGGTTAACATCAGGGCTACATACTGGCGCTGAATTGGTGCATTTGGCTTGAAGGTACCATCTTGATAGCCTGTAATAATGCCCTGCCTTGCCATCTCCTGAATCATTTTCCATGCCCAATGACCCTGAGGAATATCTGAGAAAGTAATGTCTGCCTCTGTTTGGGGTGTTGGCTCGGTTGGTTGTGGCTTAGCTTGATCTTCAGGTTTAGGTTCTGGTTTTTCAGATAAGGTTGGCTCTGTCGTTTCTGGCTCTGTTAGTGTTGGGGACGAATTTCCTCCACCACCTGACGAATCGTTTGCTAGCCATTGCCATTTTGCATATAAAGTAGTATTAGCTGTCACTATATCTGTATTAAAATTCCATATTTCCGTAAATTGAGCATCTTTATACCAACCTGCAAATGTATAGCCTACCTTTATTGGGTTTATTGGTTGCATTGCGGTTGTATTAGCAGTAATCCTTTGGGGCGATATAGCACTCCCTCCATTTGATGCAAAGTCCAGAATATAATGTACAATTTCTCTTTCCCATTTCGCATAAAGTGCTGTATCTTCTGACACTTTATCAGTATCAAAGCTCCATGGTTTGGTCAGCTCTTCATTCTTATACCAGCCTACAAATTTATAACCTGTTTTTGTCGGGGACAGTGGTTCATCTATTACCTCATTATACTTCGCTGTCACAGGAGAAATTACAGTCCCTCCATTTGTATAAAAAGTAAGGATGTATTCATTTGCTAGCCATTTACCATATAATGTAATACTCTCTGTCACTTTATCTATCTCGAAGTTCCATGGAATCATCAGCTTTTCGTCTTTATACCAACCTGCAAATGTATAGCCAAATTTCTTTGGATCTGATGGCTTGGCTAGTAGCTCTCCATTCAATACCTCGACTTTTATTGTGTCTGTATCTGTATGAAATATTACAGTGTATGGGTTTTTTGCCCATTTTCCGTATAAGGTTATATTTCCTATTATCACATCTGTATCGAAGTTCCAGGGCACAGTCAATTCTTCATCCTTATACCAGCCAATAAATTGAGAGCCTTCTTTTATCGGAGTTGCTGGGGCAAGTGCTTTTTCTCCAGCCAGTATTTTCTGTTCATCAATAGCTGTATCGCTATTTGGGTCAAATGAAAGTGTAAATGTTAACGCATTTCCCTTTGCATAAATTCTTGTTGGCTGTGTGACATTACCATCCCACGGGTTTGCCCATGCTAAATCACTATACCAACCATCAAATCTGTCACCTTGGTACTTAAATGTATTAGACTGCAGCACTAATGGTCTATTAAAGTAAACCCAATGTAACTGATTAGAGGCGAATGCCCATTCATCTATATATGTAACTGCTTCAGGGATAGTTACCTCTTTTAAGTTATTACCATAAAATGCATAGAACCCTATCTTCTTTAAGTTATCTGGTAGAATAATGGTTGTTAAGTGATTTTGATAAAATGCGTAGTTCCCTATACTTGTCACGCTACTGGGGATGGTTACACTTTCTAATTTATTCTTGAAAAATACACCGTTCTCTATTTTTGTTATACCATCTGGAATTGTCACCTCTGTTAGCTGATTATCTGCAAATGATTCTGCGCCTATTGTTTTTACGCTATCAGGAATATAGATAGTCGATAACTGGTTTTCAAAAAATGCCAGATTACCTATACTCTCTAATCTATTAGGGAGGGTCACAGTCGTGAGCTGATTCGCCAAAAATGCTCTGTCCCCTATTTTAGTCACACTTTCAGGGATAGTTACACTTGTCACATTCTTATTAAAAAATGAAGATTCCCCTATTATTGTAACGGGCTGTCCATCAATAACAGCTGGGATATCAACATGCCCTCCGGCCCCTCCATAGGCTAAAAGCGTTATGCCGGTGTCATTGGGCGCTGTATAGAATTCCTTTACATTACCAACTAGATTTTTGTTAAGGCTCTTTTTAGCATGACTATCCGCTCCTTCTTCAATAGCATTATGCTCATTCGCATAAGAGGCTGGAACTTGCCCATATTGGAAAAAGAGCAATATTAGAACAATCATCATGTTCGAGATTCTTTTCATTCCTCTCGCTCCTTCCTCTTAAATTCAAGTATTCTCCTCCCTTTATCGTAGAAAATTCAAGATACTTCCACTATTGAGGAATGTTAATTGTTTTATGTAAAAAAAAGACCGCTACCTAAAAAAGATAACGGAAAACCTTATTCCAGCGTGTTTAATAATATTGCCTGTGCTCGATTTTTAACACCTAACTTACTATAAATCCCCGTGAGATAAACTCGTACTGTACCTTCAGATAAAAATAGCTGCTCGGCTATTTCTTTATTAGAAGCCCCTTTTGATAATAATGTAAATATTTCCTGTTCACGAGTTGTAAGGGAAGCCAATGGTGAAATTTGCTTATACTTTTGAGCACATTGGAGCAAGTGCTCAACGTAGCTCATGGAAACCTCCCTACACTCCTTTTTGGAAGATTGCTTTCGAATAGCGGCATATTTTTTTAATAAAGCATATGTTTGAGGCTCATCTATAAAGGTTCTGATATACTGATATGGTTCGGCTAATTTCAAGGCTTGGTGTAATTTTTCTAACGCCTCATCTGCTTGTCCTTGCTCAACCAAACATATGGCTAATAAAATTGTCGCTTCTATACGAGTAGATAGCTGTTCTTGTTGTTGCGCCTGTGATTGCACCTTTATAATCAATTGCTGCGCTGCTAGTAGATGTCCTTCCATAAGTAAATAACGTGCTTTTACTAGCAAATAAAATGGAAAATCCTTACCTACTTTGGCCTTAGCTAACTCCTGTTCTGCTTGGACAACATTGTCTTCACGTAAAAATAAAAGTGCCTTCATTACTCTTATACTATCAATCCAATGGCGTTCATTGACAACTTCAATTGCATGATCTAAAACGCCTTGAGCAACTATATATTGCTCTTCTAACACGGCTATTTTACTTTTGAGAATATACATCGGTACTAACAATCCTGCATCTTGAAATTGATGTCCAGAACGTATAGCTTCCTCTAATTCTGTTGATAGCTCAGCAAATTGGTTCCACTCATATAATTTTTCTGCACGCACGCCATAGCTATAGCCCGTCATACTTAAGTTTTTAAATTTCCCTGTTCTGAACTTAGCAAAATAAGACATAGCCTGATCATCTGAAAGTAACTTTCCTCGAGACCCGATATTTGTTCTAAACAACATAGGCTCTGTTTGATTATATTGTATAAATATTGCGTCCCATTTGGACCCGACTGGATTTCTCTCCAGTCTTTGTCGAATATATTCCCCAGCTTGAGAAAGATCCCCGTTTTTCATGACAAAGACATAGGCTTTCACACCTAGAAAATCATCGACAGCAGATGCATACTCACTTTTATTCATCCATTGATTGGACCTATGCTTTTGTTCTAGGTCTAGTATCGTCCGATAAGCATCTTCTAAATTGTGTAATGCTGCGAGTGTATAGGCATACATTACCATCAACTCTGGGTGTACCTCATAGCCATTAGACAAAAATGTATCAATCCATTTTACATAGGATGTTGAATGACCACAGGAAAGAAATGTTACAAGATGCTCCTGAATCCATTGTTCAGCATACATAAATACGTTGCCGCTTAAAGCAAGCTCTATAGCAGATAAAAAATTCCCATTATTATATAAAGCTACAGCTGCCTTTTCATATAAATACAAAATATCCTGCTGAGTAAAACGATTGCTCAATTCTTGGCGCAATGCTTCTCTAAATAAATTGTGATATCGAAAAACCTGCTCTTTTGCTTCTACTCTGCTAATAAATAATCCTTGTTGATCAAGCTCTAATAAGACTACTTGAGCATCAGTACGGTTTGTTAGGACATTACATGTATCAGCGGTTAATTGTTCCAAAAGTGAAGTATAAAGAAGAAAGATTTGTAGGGGTGGTGCTAGTTTTGAAAAAACCTCACTCATTAAATATTGGAACACATAGAAATTACTTTCTCTAAACTCTTTGTCTACATTGTGGAAACCTGCTAAATTAGTTAATTGCAACCCTGTTGGCCAGCCCTCTGTTATCTCAAAAACCTTTTGAAGTACCTTTACATCCAGCTTATTATTTAAATTTTTATAAAATTTTATTGTCTCTTCATATGTAAAAAGAAGTTGCTCTAAACCAATTTCAAGCAAGCAATGGTTTAATCTCCATTTTGCAATAGGTAATGAAATAGTTGATCTACTAGTCAAATAAATAAAGCAATGTTCAGGTAAGAAATCAATTAGTCGAGTCATCGCTTGATGGATAGCAACATTATGAATATGATGATAATCATCAATCATTATATGAATCTTTTCAGTAGATAGCGATAATTCATATAAGAGAGAGTCCACTAAAAACTCTAATGGTAACTGTGGTTGTGCATGGAGTATAGAATTAATCCGAGAGGCAGCTTCTGGCTGTAAGGAGTGACCAATAGCATGAATTAAATACTTCCAATAGCGATTTAGATCATTGTCTGTTTGGTCCACCGTATACCATGCTACTGCCGTCTCAAGTTGCTGAAACCAACTACTTAGAAAAGTGGTTTTACCATACCCTGCTGGCGCTTGTACTACTATAAGATTTGCTGTTGACTGGTGTAGAATGGTATTTATTCGTTCTCGCTCAATAATTTGCTTGCCCGTTTGAGGGACTGTTGTTTTTGAGGCTAATAAAATATTTGGCATCATGTAGACCTCCTTTCTCTATAACAACTTTAAAAGCCTAGCCATTCTTTTGCCCATAAAATGGCCTTTGTGCGAGATTTCACACCTATTTTACTGTAAATTTCTGTTAAATATATACGAATTGTTCCCTCTGTCAGCTGCAATTGTTGTGCAATCTCCTTATTAGAAGCACCTTCTGCGAGTAATTGCAGAACATCTTTTTCTCTTGCAGTAAAGTTAGCGAAAAACTCATCTTCTGTGCTGTCATTCTGTAATAGTTTATTTACATAGGCTAACGGCACTGACTTAAATGTATCTCCCTTATTATGCTGACGTAGACGCCAGTATTTATTAAGTAATGGCCAGATAGAATCCTCCTCTATAAATGTACGGTAATACCCATAGGACACTCCATGTTCAAGAGCATCATGTAATACTGTTAAAGCGAAATCCTCTTTACCAAGTGAAAAATGACAAATGGCTTCTAGCAAGCCCGCTTCAATAAGCGTAACGATTTGCTTTTCCTGAGTTGCTCCTTCTTTTAAACGAATAGCAATTTGCAATGCTTCCTCCAGTTGATTTTTAGCATATAGAATTTTACCTTGAACTAATAAATAAAATGGATTTTTTGATGCAATTCTATAATTGATAAAATCCGTCACTCTAAAAAATTCCTGTTGTGCATATGAAATATTTCCTTCCAATAAATAAGATTGTGCTTTCATAATATAGAGCATACCTATCCAATAAGGTTTATCGGTTTCCTTCATAGCTTCAAGCAATAACAGATGTGCTTCTTCGAATTGTTTTTTAGTCATATAAATACGAGCCTTTAATAAGTACATTGGTATAAATAATCCTGGATCTTGAAAATGTAAACCATATTGTAAACCGATTTCTAACTCTTTACTTGCTCTATCTAAATCATTTATTTCATACAAAATTTCAGCTAGTAATCCATAGGTAACGCCTGTAATATTTCGCTCCCTTATTTCACTTTCATTCAACACGTGAATCAGTTCATCCATTTTTTCTACTGGTAAGAATTTTCCTTTTGCACCTACAAAAGTACATAAAATTCTAGGCTCAAATTGATTATATTTTAAAGAAATATGATATAAAGATGACTTATTCTTTCTTACATTTACGCGTGTTTGTAAACCTACTTTTGCCTTTTCAATGTCCCCATCTTCCATATAACCTATATAAGCATTCATAATTTCAAAGATTTTTGATACAGCAATAAACTGAAAATCATCCATCCATTTATTTTGTTTAAAAAGTAGTTCCTCTATGATTTTATTTGCCTGATCAATTTCATGGGTTGAAAACAGAGTAGTAATATATAAGACAAGCATATTAATATCTACTGGAAACTGAGCATTCCTTAATTTCTGTATCCACTGCCCGAATAATAGAGTATGTCCCTCGGCAAATATTTCGACTAAAAATTTTTGAATCCACTCATGTGAAAGCTTGTATAATTCGCCATTTAAAGCAAGCTCAATTGCCCCTACATAGTCTTCTCTTTGGCATAAATTAGTGGCTGCATCGTAATAAATAGAGGTAATCATTTCATAGGAATATTGCCTTTGAAATTCTACCTGTAGAGCATGCCTAAATAAAGTATGGTAACGATAAACGGGTGGATGAGCTTGTACTTGTTCGATAAACAAACAATTTTTCTCCAGCTCTGAGAATGTAGTTAAACTATCTAATCCGTTCGTGATGGATCCACAAACACTCGGATCTAAGTAGTTTAAAATGGAAGTTCTTAGTAGAAAATCTTGCAATTCTTGAGGTAATATTAAAAGAATTTCTTGCATGAAGTACTCATGTATATATGAACTAGCTTTGGCTAAAATTTCTTCACTACTAAGATTACCTATCATTCCACCTGTTGATAGCTTTATCAGTTGGATACCTGCTATCCAGCCCCCTGTAGTCTTTAATAAAGGCTTCAGCACATCCTTCTGTTCATCATTAGTAACGGAATTAAAGAAAGATTGTAGCTCTTCTAAATCAAAACATAATTGACCCGTCCCGACTTCTAGTATCCAACCTTTTACACGCCATTTTGCTAGTGGAAGTTCTAAATTAGTTCGTGTAGTTATATAGATCCGTGCATTGGCTGGTAAATATTCAATAAGTCGATTGATAATTTGATGAATTTGAGGGTTGTGGATTTCTTGAAAATTATCAAAAACAATATGAATATTTTCTTTATATGTATCCAAATCGTTTAACAGTGTATCTATAATTGTTTCAAAAGGTGGTGTTTCATCTAGTATATTGTTTAACTTTTGTTCTACATTCAATATGCTAAAAGATAATGTATGTATTAAGTACTTTAAAAATCTCACAGGATCATTGTCATTCTGATCGATAGTAAACCATGCTACCGATTCATCAATATGCTTCAACCACAGACTTAAAAGAGTCGTCTTTCCGTATCCTGCGGCTGACCGTATAATGGTTAGTTTCTTCATTCGATTGTTAGATAAAATAGAAAATAATTTCTTCCTCTCTAATACATTTGGCACTGTACGTGGAATTGTTACTTTTGATTTTACCCATACCATATCCATCACCTTGTCTCCCTTCTACATTTCATTAGTTCTATAAATTTCGAATTTTTCCTGCAATTTAATTTTTCTACTCATTCACTTCATCCAAAAGAGCATACTTATTTTAGAAGGATAAAGCAAACTACTTCACTTTTTTTATTCCTAGCGTTAGAATACTAATATCTTATTTTCCTATAGGAAACTTTATTTCACTGATGATACTTTTTGAAACGAGGGAACAATATGGTTTACAAACGAGTCACAAAATCGTCTGCAGAGGCGGTTTTAGATGGAGATATTAAAGGTTGGCGAAGATTCTTGCCATTTTTAGGACCTGCTTTCATTGCAGCAGTCGCCTATATTGATCCTGGCAATTTTGCTACAAATATTACAGCAGGCTCTCAATACGGCTACCTGCTACTTTGGGTTATAGCCTTTTCTAATTTAATGGCCGTGTTAATTCAGTCCCTGTCTGCCAAGCTTGGGATTGCGACAGGAAAAAATTTACCTGAAGTCGCACGCGAGCATTTTTCTAAAAAAACATCTATCTTTTTATGGATACAGGCAGAATTGGTCATTATTGCCACAGACCTCGCGGAATTTATCGGAGCAGCATTAGGGCTTTATTTACTTTTTAATATCCCAATGCTTCCCGCCGCATTGATTACAGCAGTGGGTTCATTCGCTATTTTAGAGTTGCAAAGAAGAGGATTTAGAGCCTTTGAAGCAGGTATTTCTGGAATGGTTTTAATTGTTGTATTGGCATTTGCCTTCCAAACATTTTTAGCGCAGCCAGCATGGGGCGATGTGGCGATTGGCATGTTCACACCACACTTTGAAGGTGTAGATTCACTATTATTAGCAACAGGTATTTTAGGTGCAACCGTTATGCCTCATGCTATTTACTTACATTCTTCTTTAACTCAAAGTCGTATTATTGGTCGAAATGAGGCAGAAAAAAAACGTATTTTCCGTTTTGAATTTATCGATATTATCATCGCTATGATTATTGCTGGTGCCATCAATATGAGCATGCTCATCATTGCCGCAGCCGTATTCCATACCCAAGGCGTTGTAGTTGAAGATTTAGATGTTGCCTATAATGGCTTAAAAGATATTCTGGGCCCAATGGCTGCCATTTCCTTTGGTCTTGGTTTACTTATTGCAGGGCTTGCTAGCTCCTCTGTAGGGACTTTAGCTGGTGACGTAGTGATGCAAGGCTTCATTCAAAGAAAAATACCTCTTTATTTACGTAGAGCGATTACCATGGTGCCACCACTTGCAATCATTGCCTCTGGTGTGAATGCTACCTATGCTCTCGTTCTTAGTCAAGTTGTTTTATCATTTGGTATTGCCTTTGCACTTGTCCCTCTTGTTATGTTTACAAGTAAACGAGACATTATGGGAAGCCTAGTTAATCATCGTATTACAACTGTTTTAGGTTGGTTTGTCGTAGTCGTTGTTGTTACGTTAAATATTTACTTACTGTGGGAAACAATTTTTGGATAACAAAAAGCCAGGTACTCTATAGCAATGAGCACCTGGTATCTTTTTGATTAAACATCCACCTTTTCGATATTTCTAATGGCTAAATAAGCAATACCAAGACCCACGATTGCTAAAGTAATTGGAATAATAATAATATCGTTTAAAGTAAAGTTACCTGAATTTGACGAAGTTACAGACACAATTATAATAGATGAAATGATAGTTGTCGGTATAGAGTATTTTCTCATCCCGAAATACAATGGGATTAAAGCTATACCTGAGGCAGCAATCGCATTCATCAATACAGAAGGTATTTGCTGGATAATTAAAGAACTAGATAGTACATCAGGAATTAATTCATATCGATCGCTTATGATACAAAAAATGGTTGTAATAAGAGCATTGGAGATAATGATCATACTGAAAGTAAATAGCATGACAATAGCAAGCTTTGCGACCATTAATTTCTTTCTACTTATAGGATACATAAAGGCTAATGTAATGGTTTTAAATTTATATTCTCCGATGATTAACTTAGCTATTAACGTAGAAGCAAAAATCATAAAAACTGCTCTTACAAATGAATCAATAACACTGAATGCAACCTCATAATTTTCAAGCCCTGGGTCTCCTTCCACTTTAGAAATAAATAAAATCATAAACAAAAAACCAAGAATAACAAAATTAGCGATAATGGCTCCTTTAACATATGAACCTAAATGAAATTTTTTCATTTCTAAACGCATTAAATTAAGCATGGACAACACCTCCATTGATTAGCTTTAAGAAATAATCCTCTAATGAACTAGTTTTTTTACTAATCTCTTCAATCTCAACGTCATGTTCAATTAATGCTCTCGATAGGCTTTGTTGGGATACTGTTGAGTCGTATATACGTATAGAGTTATCATCCATCAGCTTAAAATTCGTAATGTTTAATTCGGTTTCAATAATAAACGCTGCCTTTTTCCCATCACTTACGATCACTTCCGTATAATTGACCTGATCACGATTAATAGTATCCATTGCTACCTCAGTGATGAGCCTTCCATTCTTAATAACACCTATTGTATCGACCAATTGTTCTATTTCAGCTAGAATATGACTAGAGATAATAATAGTTATGCCGTACTCCTTACAAAGCATCTTGAAAAGCTCTCTTAACTCCTTTATCCCTACTGGGTCCAATCCATTAATTGGTTCGTCTAATATAAGTAACTCTGGCTTTGTAATAATGGCCCTTGCGATGCCTAATCTTTGCTTCATCCCCAGAGAAAAATCTTTAACCTGCTTATTCTCTGTATTCGATAACTTTACTAAATTAAGAACATGTGCAATTTCTTTCTTATCATAATAACCCATGTATTCACAATGTAATTCCAGGGTCTCTCTAGCCGTTAATTTTTCATAAAAAATAGGATATTCAATAATTGTCCCCATTCTTTTTAGTATTTCATAGGATTTGTCCGTCAATTTCGCCCCCAAAATTTCTACATCCCCACTTGTAGGTTTCGTAAGATTAGTTAGCATCTTCATAACAGTCGTTTTACCCGCACCATTAGGACCTAAAAATCCATAAATCTCACCTTTCTTAACGTTCATATTGACAGCAGAAACAACTTCCTTTCCATCGTACACTTTCGTAAGCTGATTTGTTTTTACAATGTATGTCATGTAATTCTCTCCCTCAATTGTGACTAGTTTCATTATAAAAAATGAAACTCTCTATTTTATTACTGCATTCTTACAAATTTCTTAAGTAAAAAAGCCTGCAAAGCATTAAAGCTCTACAAGCATAATGGATTCAATACATCATTCGCTTTAACGAAATCGTAAAAATAGTTTTTTCATAGGGAATACTCGATAAACGGATCGAGCCATTCATTATTTCTACAAGCCGCTTTGTAATCGTTAGTCCCAGACCGCTACCTTGGAAAGATTTATTTCGAGAATCCTCAAGTGTATACATCCTTTCAAAAACGCGATCGATATGGTATTCATCAATGCCCTTGCCACAATCCCACACATCAATATCAATATTGGCTTCATCGTTTCTTATAGTAATTCCAATTACATTTCCATCTGCTCCATATGCAATAGCATTAGACAGTAGATTGTTTAGCACTCTATTTAATGCTTCTTCATTACCAAGTGCATATATGGAGCTTTCAGGGATATCAATTTTAATATCTAATCCCAATGAAGTAACCAAATCGTAAAAAGACAAAACATTTTTTCGGCATATTTCACTGACATTGATTTTAGTGATTGGATAATCTGTGTCCCCAGCCTCTAATTTTGCCAAGTCAAAAAATGTATGAATAATTTTTAATACTTCTAATGTTTTAGCATGTACACCCGTAAGTAAACGTTGCTGTTCCTCGTCACTAATCCCGTTTTGAAGTTGAAGCATTTCAATATAGCCAAGTACAACGGTTAAAGGCGTTTTAAGATCATGGGAAATATTGGCCAACATCTTTTTCATGGAATTTTCCATTTTACGATGTGTAGCCTGAATTTTTTGATGTTGATCTAGCAAAGTATTCAGTGTAATAAGTAACTGTTGAATTTCTGAATTTGTAGTTGTTACTAGAATCTTTTCATACGTCTGTTCATTCACAATTACGTGTAGTTTTCGATGAATATATTGGATAGCACGTTCTTGTTCCTTCTTGATTTTCCATTGAAAAATAAGAATGCCGATTAGCAATACAATGATTAATAATAATAGAAATATCATATATTTTTACCCTTCAAATTTATAGCCGATTCCCCATAGGGTTTTAATATAGTGAGGATGTGACGGATCATCTTCTATTTTTTCACGGAGTCTTCTGATATGTACATTTATAATATTTTCATCTCCATAATAGGCATCTTTCCATATCGTCTGATAAATTTGCTCTTTGGTAAAAACTCTGTGACGATTTGTCACAAACAATTTTAAAATGGAAAATTCCTTTGATGTCAGCTTTATGTCTTGTCCGCTCTTTGTTATTGAGAAATTAACGATATCTATTTTTAAATTATCAATTTCGAGTACCTCTTGCTTTTGTTCAGCTTGACTAGAGTATTTCGTAGCTCTTCTGATAACAGCCTTTACACGTGCTGAAAATTCTAGCATAGAAAAGGGTTTAGCAATATAATCATCTGCCCCTAATCCTAAGCCCAATGCTTTATCAACATCACTGTCTTTTGCAGACATAATAATGATAGGAAGTGCTGCCTGCTCTCTAATAATCTTTAATACTTCCAATCCATTTAATTTAGGTATCATAATATCTAAGATGACCAAATCAAAGATATTTTGCAAACAATTTTGTAATGCCTCTTCGCCATTAGTCGCTGTTGTGACCTGGAAACCTTCCATCGTTAAGTAATTATCAACCATTTCACGAATGGCTTCATCGTCTTCTACAAGTAAAATATGCTTTTGCACTATGATCCTCTCCTATCAAACCCAATTTCCATATGTATATTACATTACCATATTTATGATGTATCATTAGAGATTTGTTTATGAGTGTTGAAAAAAGAGCTGCTCCATAAACCATCACTCTTTGGTTTATAGAACAGCTCTATTATTTAATCTTCAACTTTTAAATCACAATCTTCAAGTGGAAGCATTTTTGTTTTGTGCTTTAATTTATAGCCAAACCATAATGCTAAAAATAATGGAATCCCAATATACGAAACAAGGATACCGTACCAATCAATCTTATCGCCTGTAAAGGCTGTGTAATTTTGTCCAATGACTACGATCATACAAACTGTAAAAGCAAATAATGGTCCAAACGGATATAATTTGGCTTTATAAGGTAATAACTTTGGATCTAAGCCTTGTGCATCAAACGCTCGGCGGAAACGATAATGACTAAACGCAATACCTAGCCATGCAATAAAGCCAGACATTCCAGAAGCATTTAATAGCCAGATATAAACCACTCCATCGCCAAAGAAGGATGCCAAAAATGCTAAACAGCCTACAGCTAATGTTGCCATAAGTGCATAAATCGGAATACCTCTACGACTTAGCTTTGCAAAAAATTTAGGTGCATGTCCATCCACTGCTAATTGCCATAACATACGAGAAGATGCATATAGTCCTGAATTTCCTGCTGACAGCATAGCCGTTAAAATAATGGCATTCATTAATGAAGCAGCAAAGGCAATACCTAGGTGGTCAAACACTAGTGTAAACGGTGATACTGCGATATCTTCTGATAATAAACGTTCGTCTGTAAATGGAATTAACATCCCAATTGCACCAATCGCTAAAATATAGAACAAAAGAATACGCCAAAATACAGATTTAACAGCCTTCGGAATATTTTTACCAGGATCATCTGTTTCACCAGCTGTAATTCCTAGTAATTCTGTCCCTTGGAATGAAAATCCTGCAGCTAGGAAAATACCAAATGTAGCAAGGAAGCCACCATGGAATGGCCCATCACTAACAAAGAAATTAGTGAAACCTACAGGGGCCTGCCCACCTAAAATACCAAAAATCATTAGTAAGCTAATGATAATAAAAACAATAACCGTTGCTACTTTAATCATGGCAAACCAATATTCACTTTCACCATAACTTTTTACGGATAGTAAATTAAACGTCAATACAACAGCAATAAATAATACTGTCCAAAGTGCTGATGAGCTATCTGGGAACCAATATTTCATAATTAATGACACAGCAGCAATTTCGGCAGCAATGGTGATTGCCCAGTTATACCAGTAGTTCCAGCCTAATGCAAAGCCCAAAGCAGGATCTACAAATTTGGTTGCATACGTACTAAATGAACCTGAGGATGGCATATAGGCAGCCATTTCCCCTAAGCTTGTCATTAAAAAATACACCATAATACCGATTAAAGCATAGGCAAGCAATGCTCCTCCAGGCCCTGCCTGAGCAATTGCACCTCCACTGGCTAAAAATAGCCCCGTACCAATTGTACCGCCTAAAGAAATCATTGTAATATGACGGCTTTTTAATTCTTTTTTCAGCTTCGGCGCTTTATGTCCGAGCTGATTTACTTTTATTTCACTCACGATATAGCTTCCTTCCTATTTATGAGGCAAAAAAATGCCATCACATATACACTGTGATGGCTACGTTAATCCTCAGTTTTCCTACATGATAGCTCAACACGTTGTGCAAACGTGACAGTTCTGTTCCTTTCGGAGACAGCCCCAGCATGAGGTTTTCAAGTCCCCTCACACTTCGGCAATATTTCCTTTCAACTAATTTCATCAATGCTTGTCATTTCAATTAGCATACTTATAAATATCGCGACCTCTACCTCAATACAAACATGAGGCATATAATTATTAAATTTATGATGTTTATTATACTAACATAAGACCATAGACATTTCAATACAACCACAAATGTTCTGTATTTTATGAATCTTCTACTATTTTTAATAGTGTGATAAAGTGTTATAGTAGTTCAATTAGAATGGTTATTATTAGGGGGGATTTTATTTTGACTACAAATGATCATTCCACTAGTTTTCCAAGTAAAAAAATTAGCTGGAAAGGAACAACCTTACTTTTAGTCTTTGGAGTTATCTTTATAGCCTCTACATTACGAATGCCACTAACTGTTGTTGGCCCAATTATATCCTTTATCCGTGAAGATCTTGGAATATCTAATGTTTTGGCAGGCTTTCTAACAACGATACCATTGCTGGCTTTTGCTGTTATATCTCCATTTGCACCAGTTGTAGCACGCAAACTAGGGCTTGAGCTAACATTATTTTTATCCACTTTTCTCTTGGCTTTAGGAATTGTCCTACGTTCACTTGGTACTACAGAATTACTTCTATTGGGTACTGTGTTAATTGGCGTAGCCATTTCTTTTGGAAATGTACTAATTCCAGGATTACTGAAGTTGAAATTTCCCTATCATGTGGGTTTATTAATGGCGTTTTTCACCATGTCCATGAATTTTACTGCTGGCCTTGGTGCTGGTATTAGCTATCCGATAGCTAAGTCATCGTTAGGCTGGCAAGGTGCACTTTCCATTGCACTCATACTCGTTCTAATTACAATCTTAATTTGGATACCTCAACTAAAATCAAATAAACCGGAACCAGTTACTACATCTAAGAAGACCAGTACACCTTTATGGAAATCACCTGTTACTTGGGCTGTCACAGGGGCAATGGGTTTACAATCTTTATTATTCTACACAACAGCAGCTTGGATACCTGAGATCTATATTGCTCAAGGTTTAGCACCTGATAAAGCTGGCTGGATGTTTTCAATCATGCAATTCTCACAAGTACCAATGGCCTTAGCAGTGCCTATTATTGCTGGTAAAATGACTTCTCAACGCCCACTTGTATTGATGTTTACATCCTTCTATTTAGTAGGCTTTGTTGGGGTTGTCATGGAATGGACAAGTCTTGGGGTACTGTGGATGGTTCTTCTAGGGTTAGCAGGTGGTTCTTCATTCGCCCTAGCAATGATGTTCTTCACTCTCCGGACTCGTACTGCATTTGAAGCAGCAGATTTATCAGGCTTTGCACAATCTTTGGGTTATTTATTTGCCGCAATCGGTCCTATTCTTTTTGGCTACTTGCATGATTTATTTGGTGGCTGGAATATTGCGGGATGGCTCTTTGTCGTTGTAGCAATGTTACTCTTCTTTTGCTCAATGAGAGCCTCTAAGGATGAGTATGTGCATTAAAATTAAATAAAGCAGGTGGATTAGATTCCTCCATCTGCTCTATTTCTATAGTGTTTAAACATTACTTAATTGTCGGATTGCGGAGTAATGTTAGCAATTCAGCAAGGCATTCTGATGCTTCATTATTACGAGCTGTTATAGTAGAAAAAATAGGAACAGCCTCTTGTAAAAGCATATAACTATAATAGTAATAGCCTACAAAAGCTTGCTCCTCATAGCCCTTTGGTGTTTCTTTCTCCCACTCCTGTTCATCATTATCCTCATTTTCTATCCACAAATAGTTGACGTCTAATAGCTCCTGCATATTTTTAACAGTATTGACTGGGTCGAGATAATCCTTGGTAATAGCATGTGCCACAGCTAAATATAACTGTACCTCTTGTAAGGAGACAGCCTCTAATTTTTTACGAGTAAGCTTTTTTAGCAGGACAAGCAAAACCCATGGTGTCACCTGCCACAGTGTTCCTTGATGTTCAATTAATTCAGCTAGCTGTGTGTATTGCTCCTGTTCTATCAGCTTAGGAATGGCTGTACCTCTACCATAAGGTGTCGTCAATTGTCTCCATGGGATATTGGGAATTTGCTGATCTAACATAGTAAGCCCTCTCTCATCAAAAGTATCGAAAGTAAACAATTCTTTTACACTAATAGCATGGTTTTTGATAAAAATAATTTGGTGTATGATAAATATTTACATAGGGTTTATGGAATATATGAGTTGTGGCAGGGGAAAGTGGTGGGATTAACCATGTCCAGTTGCCTGTAACTTCTCTTCCTGTTGATTTTTCTGCCTCCTCAAACAATTTAAACTGCTGAGCTGCTGTATGATGATCAACAATGCTCACACCATCTTCTTTAAATGAGTGAAGAACAGCAATATTAAGTTCTACTAAAGCACGATCACGCCAAAGAGACGCATGTTTGGTTGTATCAAGATTAAAAATCTCTGCAATTGCAGGTAACATATTATAACGATCATGATCTGCTAAATTTCGTGCACCAATCTCTGTTCCCATATACCAGCCGTTAAATGGAGCTGCTTGAAAATCAATTCCAGCCATTTGAAAACGCATACTCGAAATAATAGGTACGGCATACCACTTCATTCCTAATTTCTCCACATCGATTGACTCTGGATGACGGATTGAGACCTCTACTATATTTTCTTCAGGAATTACAAACATTTGAGGAGCACGATTATCCACCTGTATAACGAGTGGTAGTACATCAAAATCAGTTCCTTTACCTCTCCATCCTAACGACTCACACACTTTTGTAAATTTAATGGACTGTGAATCTCCAATAATGCCTGCATCTGTTTCATAGCCTGCATAACGAATTAGTTGATGATTCCAAATCCGTACTCTATCTGAAGCAAACACTGTTATAGTTGGACGAATTTTCCCATGATTTGTCGCATAATCAATATGTTCTAGTAATTTTTGAAAAATAGCCTTTTCATCTAAAACATCACGTGCATCTACCACATGCAGTGACTGCCAAAACAGACGTCCAATACACTTATTGCTATTTCGCCATGCCACCCGTGCGCCAAAAACTAGCTCCTCTGTTGTTGGGTGATATTCACCTGCATCCTTAACTGCCTGTAATCTATTCTTTAACCAAAGTTCTGATTCATTTTGTTCTGTCTGATATAGACTTAAAAATTGCTGTATCTCCTGTATATTCATATCGATTCCTCCACTTATCCTCATATTAGAGGAACAAAACAACAAGCACCATGAAAATAGTAATTGAAAAAACATACATATTTTATATATGAAATAGTTTGTTCATATTTACTCTATAGACTCTCTTTCGTAAGAGAATGTAAGGGAGAAAGATATTAATTATTATAAAAAGGCTACAGTAGCATGTAGCCTTTTTCAGGGGGTTGTAGAACAAAGAAATCAATAGAATTTTTGTAAATGGTGAAAAAGCTATTCGTTCTGGGCTACTTACTTGCTGCTGGTGCTTCGCTTTCGCATAGAGCAGAACCAGTTTCACAAATTCTCTGGGCAGGATTTCGCCTGTATCGCTATACTAGAGAAGTCAAGCAGCCTTCACAAAAGTATTGACCATGGAAGTGTACGTGGTGAGTGAAACGGCTTATAGGAGCCCATAGTAAGATGCTAGGGGAATGAAATTCAGTCCCTCACCTTGCAAATAGATCTTTTTCTGCTATTGCATTATCTTTTATCGTTTAACGAACAGGAGAATAGAAAAAAGCATGTAACACACATCTGTGCTACATGCTTGATGACCCGTACGGGATTCGAACCCGTGTTACCGCCGTGAAAGGGCGGTGTCTTAACCACTTGACCAACGGGCCGTGGCTCCGA
>Ga0213823_1000163_pt1 | contig 72707 bp, 98 predicted proteins | sample MC6MC0907MG_FD_179887 | JGI IMG/M metagenome (GOLD analysis project Ga0213823, IMG submission 179887) | Enriched soil aggregate microbial communities from Iowa State University, Ames, United States - MC6-MC0907-MG | ecosystem: Environmental > Terrestrial > Soil > Unclassified | place: USA: Iowa...
GGCCCACCCCGGCCAGGGCGAGCAGGGCCGCCACGCAGAAGATCGAGGCGTACCCTAGGTGCACGGCTACTGCGCCCATTACTGGCCCGGCGATAGCCAGGGCCATATCGAAGAACACCGCATAGGCTCCCAGCCCCGCACCGCGGCTGTTGCTGGGGACCTGCTTGATGGCCTCCACGCCCAGCGCCGGGTACACCAGCGACAGCCCGAAACCGGTAAGCCCTGCGCCGACCAATGCCCAGGCCGGCGAAGGCGCCAGCCACAGCAAGCTCAGGCCGAGCACTTCAGTGGCCATGCAGGCGACCGCCACGCTGTAACCACCAAAGCGGTTGACCGCGTTGACGAACAGCAGACGCGAAAGGATGAAGCACACACCAAACGCACTCAGGCACCAGGCTGCGCCTAGCCAACCGCGCTCCAGGTAGTACAAAGTGACGAAGGTGGTCAGCGTGCCGTAGCCGATCGAGGCCAGGGTCAGCCCAAGACCACACGGCGCGACCCGGACAAACGCCGACCAGAACGGCAGGCGCTCGCCACGCACCACCACCACGTCGGCACGCTTGCGCAACACCAGCAGGGCAAGGGTTGCCAGCACCAGCAAAGCAGGGCCCAGCACGCTGAAGTCCAGCTCATCCACGGCCACTACGCCCAGTGGTGCGCCAATGGCGATGGCGCCGTAGGAGGCGATGCCGTTCCATGAGATCACCCTGGCGGTGTGTTCGGGGCCGACCTGGCTGATGCCCCAGCTCAAGGTGGCCACACCGATCAGCCCCTGGGCGATGCCGAGCAGCAACCGGCCCCCAAGCAACAACGCCAGGCTCAGCAGCGGCAGCGTCAGGGTCCAGGCCGATAACAGGGTCAATACCCCGCAGCCGGCAATCCCCATCAGGCCGAAGCGGATGGCTTGCTTGCCCCCGAGGTTATCTGCAACGCGCCCGGCAAACGGGCGGCTCAGTAGGGTGGCCAGATACTGCAAGCCGATGGTCACCCCTGCGATCACCGCACCAAAGCCCAGCTGGTCGTGCACGTAGCTGGGTAACACCGCAATCGGCAGGCCGATGCAGAGGAAGGCAATGAAGGTGTAGAAAACGATCGACAGGATCTGCAGGGTGATTTGCAGCGTATGGCTGGCGGGGGCAGGTTGTTGCGCGGTCATGGGCTCTTTCGCGGGCGGGCGGTTGGGCGTGGTCCCATGATGGCTGTTACATGAAGGAAATGAAAGCAGGCTAACGAATTATTCGTCGGGTTGTGTCAGCTGTGGGGCTGGCGGTGGGATCTTCGCGGGCAAGCCCGCGAAGAGGCGGGCCCAGCCATACACAATGGCCAGGCCTTACCCATCAATCAGACCAGTACGCCTTGGCTGCGCAGGTAATCGTCGTAGGTGCCGCTGAAGTCCACCACGCCATCGGGCGACAGCTCGATGATGCGCGTGGCCAACGACGACACGAACTCACGGTCGTGGCTGACGAACAACAAGGTGCCCGGATAGTTTTCCAGCGCCAGGTTCAGCGCCTCGATCGATTCCATGTCCAGGTGGTTGGTTGGCTCGTCCATCACCAGCACGTTCGGCTTTTGCAGGATCAGCTTGCCGAACAGCATCCGGCCTTGCTCACCACCGGAAATCACCTTCACCGACTTGAGGATCTCGTCGTTGGAGAACAGCATGCGCCCCAGGGTGCCGCGAATCACTTGCTCGCCGGAGGTCCACTGGCCCATCCAGTCAAACAGGCTCAGGTCGTCTTCAAAGTCGTGAGCGTGGTCCTGGGCGTAGTAGCCCACTTCCGCGCTGTCAGTCCATTTCACCGAACCTGCGTCCGGGGTCATTTCGCCGACCAGCGTGCGCAGCAGGGTAGTCTTGCCAATACCGTTGGGGCCGATGATTGCAACGCGCTCACCCGCTTCGACGGTAATGTCGAAGTTTTTGAACAGCACCTTGTCGTCGAAGGCCTTTGCCATCTTCTCCACCACCACCGCCTGACGGTGCAGTTTCTTGGTCTGCTCGAAGCGAATGAACGGGCTGACGCGGCTGGAAGGTTTCACTTCGGCCAGCTGGATCTTGTCGATCTGCTTGGCACGCGAAGTCGCCTGCTTGGCCTTGGAGGCGTTGGCCGAGAAGCGGCTGACGAACGTCTGCAGTTCGGCGATCTGCGCCTTTTTCTTGGCGTTGTCCGACAGCAACTGCTCACGCGATTGGGTGGCCGCAGTCATGTACTCATCATAGTTGCCCGGGAACAGGCGCAGCTCGCCGTAGTCCAGGTCGGCCATGTGGGTGCAGACGCTGTTGAGGAAGTGGCGGTCGTGGGAAATGATGATCATGGTGCTGTTACGCGCCGTGAGGATCGTTTCCAGCCAGCGGATGGTGTTGATATCCAGGTGGTTGGTCGGTTCGTCGAGCAGCAGCACGTCCGGGTCCGAGAACAATGCCTGGGCCAGCAGCACACGCAGCTTCCAGCCTGGCGCCACTTCGCTCATCGGGCCGAAGTGTTGCTCCAGGGGGATACCCAGGCCGAGCAGCAGTTCACCGGCGCGGGATTCGGCGGTGTAGCCGTCCATTTCGGCGAATTCGGTTTCCAGCTCGGCGACGGCCATGCCGTCTTCCTCGGTCATTTCCGGCAACGAGTAGATACGGTCGCGCTCGGCCTTGACCTTCCACAGCTGGCCGTGGCCCATGATCACGGTGTCGATCACGGTGAATTCTTCATAGGCGAACTGGTCCTGGCGCAGCTTGCCCAGGCGGGTGTTCGGCTCGAGCATGACCTGGCCACCGGACGGCTCCAGGTCGCCGCCGAGGATCTTCATGAAGGTCGACTTGCCGCAACCGTTAGCGCCGATCAGGCCGTAACGGTTGCCGTTGTTGAATTTTACGGAAACGTTTTCGAACAGCGGCTTGGAGCCGAACTGCATGGTGATGTTAGCGGTAGAAATCAAGTGCTTGTCCTGCGGGGGTTCCAGAGGTGTATTTAGGCCCTGTCGTCAGTCTTGGGCCAATTTTGGGCCAATTCGACTCGGGGCGGCAGCTTCTCCAGCTCCCTCCAGTCCGAGGAGGAGCTGATCCATTTCGCGTAGGTAGAGAGCAACATCTCGACGCTGTGGCCAAGCTGGCTCGCGATGAACGCGGGGTTCATCCCAGACATCAGGCACATGGTTGCGTAGGTGTGGCGGGTGTCGTACTGACGGCGTTCACGGATGTTCAGCGCCTTCAGCGCCGATTTGAAGTGGCGGATTGTAACACTTGGCTCGTTAATCCACAGCCCACCTTTGCTAGGTTGGAACACGAAGGGGCTCGTAGGGTGGGCCGACTTGGACGCCATGCGACGAAGAGTAGCCATTCGCTGGGCCTGGTTGATGGCGTTCAGTGCGCGCTCGTTTAACAGGACCACCCGATGATGCTTGGTTTTCGTGCGTTCCTGGGGCGCACGGTTGACGATGATCCGGCGAACCGTCGCGGAGCGCTGATCAAGGTCGATGTCCTCCCACTTCAGGCCCATTGCTTCGCCAGGGCGGACTCCAGTAAAGAAGCAAAACTCAAAGAACGCTGCGTAGATCTGCGAGTATTTCTGAAGCGTCGCATACAGGTGGGAGATTATCGCCTCTGCTTCCGCCCTGGTGTAAGGGTCTACGACCTTCTTGACGGCCCTTGGCTTATCGAGCGAGTTGGTGGGGTTCTTGGCGATCAAACCATCGAGGACCGCTGTCTTGAAAACGCTGGACAGCTTGATGATCGCATTCCGCTTGACGCCAACTGACGTCCACTGGATCTGGGAAATGACCCCGCGAAGCATGGTCGGCGTGATCATGTCTATCCGGCGTAGGCCGAGGTACGGCATCCAGTAGATGTTGAACACGCTCTTGTAGTTGTTGCGGGTGCCTTCGACGATGTGGCGACTATCCAGCCACATCTGGGTGTAGGCGCCCAGGCTCGGAATGGACTCCGCCGTCCGGCGGGCCACCTCCGAGCCCGGGAATAGCTCGGCATACTTCTCGTCGTCCAGCAGGTCGTGGCGGATCAGGTTTACTACTTGATCACGTACACGGCTGGCTGCGCGGATGCCCTGCGCCGTCGGGGGATGGGCGAGGGTTTCCCCGCGACGCTCACCGTTCCAAGTGAAACGGATTCGGAGCGAGTCTCCTCGGATTTCAATTCCAGGGGGCAGACCCACAGGCTTTCGAGCCATTCCTCATATCTCCATCTGCTGTACATGATGTTGCGGCCGTTCTTATTCCAGACGCCTTCAGGGATTTTCCCGCGCTGGCGCCGGGTCTGAAGCGCTCGCAGCGTAATTCCCAGCAGTTCGGCCATCTTTTCCTCCGTTACCTTGTCCATTTCCTGGGCAACGGCCTCTTCCAGCCCGGCGCGTTCATCGCCTGGCTTCTTCCTTTTTGAATGCATGTTGGTCTCCACGCCGCCGGTGGCGGCAGGTTGGGGTCAGGCGGGCATTTTCTCGAGCACCGTGTCGGCGACCTTGAGCGCCGCCTGGGCATCGTCGACGTAAGCTGGATCGAAGCCGCCGGCGTAGTGGATCGCCCGCTGGCAGGCGTCCAGCTCTTTACGAGCGAGGCGGAGTGCCTGAATCAGTTCTTCCTGCAGTGCGCCCTCGGCCCGGCCGATATCCCAGAACCGCTGGCCCCAGTGCCCTCCGGGCGGCTGGTTATTGTTCTGTTTCCCGGCCGCCATTGCCCCTACGGCTACATCGCATACCCCGCGCTTGTAGGTGTTGTCGCCATCAAGGCTCAGGGCGGCACGCCGGCGCAGGGCGTTCACGACCTCATCAGCAGCAACACCAGGGCCCATCAGGACGATGTCTTGCTCAGGTTCGCCTGGTACGTAGATCGCCAAGGTGAGCTTGGCTCCTGGCACCAGATGGTCGCTGATCTGTACCAGGGCATCGTTGGCTACTTCGTGGAAACGGTTTATTGCGGACATAGGTGATCCTCGACCGGCAGCCATTGCCGCCGGCCTTGAGTGGAAGAAGGGAATTATTTGGTCAGTTCGTGTCCGAACGGCACGCGGAAGCCGGAAGCGTTGCGGTGCCCACCGCCGCCGTACTGCTTGGCGATCTCCGACACATCCATGCCCTCGTCGGTGCTGCGCAGGCTGAATACGCGGCCATCAGGGGTGTCCCAGTAGCAGGCGGCGAAAGGTTCGCCCTGGGCCATGAGGTGACCCGCATCGCTGGTGAGCGTGTACGGCAGGCTGGCCACCGGCACATCGTGACCTCCGATGACCAGGCGGCGCTTGGTCACGGCCACCAGTTCGGCAACGTCCTTCTGGTGCTTTCGCTCAATCGCGGCGCCGTCCGAGCGGAGGGTCTGCACATCAGTCGCCATGAGCGTGTCCCAGACTTCGAAGTCATAGGGGTAGCTGAAGAGATTGGCCTGAATCTCGCGGGTGCCGTCCAGCTGGAACAGCCACAGGTCTCGGTCCTCGATGTGGCGCAGCAGCATGGGAGGTTCTTGCGCGGGGAAGAAGTGGTCCCAGGCAAGCATGGCGCCGCTGCGGTTCATGTCGAAGCAGCAGGCGATAGCGGGGGAGTTCTGCGAACTCATCAAGATGTGCGCGCTTTCCCACCCCAGCGCGACCGTGCCGTCGGCGTGCCGGCCATCCAGCCGAACGCCTGCGTGGAAAGGCGGGAATTTGCCCAGATCCTCCGCTGCCGACTTGTGGTGGTCCAGGATGATTATGCTGTTGGCTTTCCAGCTCATCCTGGCCATGACTTCGTACTTGTAGCTGAAGTCCACGATGATGACGTTTTTGCCCTCAACGTCAGGCGGCTCCTGGCCGTACACGCCGGCGACGAACTCGACCTGGTCGCCCATGGCCTTGCGGACAACCCAGGCGGCGCCGAAGCCGTCAGCACAGTTGCCATGGTAGATGCACATCGTTTTGCGTTCAGACATAGAGGTTCCTCGCCCGCGCACAGCGGCGGGCACGCATGTTTAAATAGTGCCCCCAAAACAAGGAGCATTGAAATGGCAAAGGAAGCCAGGAAGCCGTTTGGCTACGTAGCGGTCACGCTCATACCTACGGGCATCGGGTTCGTTATGGGCGGGCTGCTGTCAGACCAGCCGGCATTCATCTACAGCGGCCTGGGCATGGCTATACCTGGGGTGTTGCTAGCCGCGACGCACTTCTGGACGACCCGTCGACGGGCTTGAGTTGTAGGGGGAGGGGTTAGGCTGCTGGGCGTTTCATGAAGGTGATCCAGTGCGTCTTTTCGCGCTTGCCTGACTTGTGGCCAAACAGGGGGCTTCTCATCGCTGAGGGCCAGCTCGCTGACCAGCACCTGGGTTTCATTCCACTTGAAGATCAGGATTCCCTCGGGCTCCAGCACGCGGAAGCACTCGGCGAAGCCCTGGCGGATATCCTCCCGCCAGTCGCTGGTCAGCAGTCCGTACTTGGCGCGCATCCAGCTATCGACGCCGGCCCGGGTTAGGTGCGGCGGATCGAACACGACCAGGCGGAAGGTTGAGGCCTCGAAGGGCAGGCTGCGGAAGTCCATCAGCACATCGGGCTCAACCTTCAGCACCCGGCCGTCGCATAGCAGGTGCTCCTCGTCGCGGATGTCACCGAAGAGGGCGCGTTGGTCTTGCTTGTCGAACCACATCATGCGGCTGGCGCTGCAAGGGTCGAGCACTTTGGCTGCGGCGCTCACGGCATCAGCTCCTTCGGCACCTGGACGGTATCGCCGAGCTTGGTGATGACGAGGGTGCGGCAGAAGGCGATCAATGCGGTTGGCCCGTAGAGCCAGATGCCGGCACCTGCAGGGCCGGCGCTGTACCGGCAACTGTCATCCTCCAGATGCGAGTTGTGATGGGCGCTGCCCAGGTGCTTATCGAACAGGGGCCCGCCTTGGGCCCAGTTCCAGCTCGGACGCCAGGCGCTGGTGTCATCCGGCAGCTTTCGCACCCATCCTTGGTGATCGATGAAGACCGGTACGGCCTCGGCCTTCGCCACGGCCCAGTCCAGCGGCGCGCCGACCAGGTTGGATACCCTCACTTCGATCAGGTCGGTCATTGCTGCACCGCCTGCCAGAAGGGACCCTTGTTGGTCACCAAGCCCTTTCGCTTCAGACGCTGGCATGCCTTGCTGATCTCTTCCCGAGATTCGCGGATGGCGCCGCGCATGGCGTGGGCCGTTGATCCCTCGATGCCGATCAAGTGCCCCAGAACTCGCTCATCTGTCCCGCCGGCGAGCATGCCCTGGCCATACTTGGCAGCCACTGTTGCAACCGCCAAGCGCAGCGGGCTCTTCCGGGCGCCAGGTTCGTCTGCATGCGACACCTCACTTTGCTTGAAGCCGACATACGGAACATGAGCTGTGGCCCGAGCGAGGTGGTGCAAGCAGCAGATGTCCATCCTGAGCTTTGCGATGATGAGCATCGTCTGCCGGTCATCCCGCATCGGCAGCCAAACCTCCCGGCCTGTCTCCGGGTCGTCGTAGTAGAAGGCGTCACTGCCGCGCCGGTACTCCAGCTCGAAGCCCATGGCCTTGGCCGACAGCTTAATGATGTCGTCTTCTGTCACAGCTGATACCTCTCATCAATCCAGCGCCCAGGCGCCAGTGCGGGTGTAGGTTCGGGTTGTGTTTCGTGCGGGGAGAGCTGGCGCTGGTGATGGGTAACGCAAGGCGTCGCCTGCTCGACCTTGTATTGGTTCATCCATGAGGCGCCGATCAGCGCGCCGATGGCGCCGTATGTCAGGGCCTCAATCAGCCAGCCGATCATGGCTGCACCTCGGCGTTGTAGCGCTTGTAGTCCTCGCCGAATTCCCAGCAGTAGGTGGCCGGCCACGCGCCTTGCGTCCCTTCTTCGACAAACACATATCGATGTGCAAACTCGCCCGACCGATCCGGCACCGTCCTGCACCATTTGTGCTGCGGCCCACCCAGGAACCAGCCCGGGCACTCCTTCACGGCTTCAGCCATGAACGCCTCAAGGTCATGGTGACCCTTGCTCATCGCGATGTAGGTGTCGCTGCCGACGCTTTGCACGTTCAGCGGATACTGTTTCAGCCTCATGGCTTCACCTCGCGGCGACCCCACCAGCACACAGGGCCGTCATCGATGTCGTGGGTCGCAAGACAGAACCAGCCATCGCCTTCAGGCTTGCCCGGCTCCCAATAGCCGCAATGCGGCTCATCGGATGCGAAGTACCGATCAGCTATCTCGTCAGGCGCATCGGTCTCCAAATGCACCATGACGAGCTGCAGGCCTTGCTGAGCAATCCAGGCCTTGCACTTCTCGCCGTCGCCCTCGTCGAAGTCGGGCAGCTCTGGGTGTTCGTACATTCCGTATTCGTCGCGCACTACCGGCGCCGGCTGGATCAGCTTGATTTCTTCAGGCATGACGATTCCTTGGCCGCCATATCGCGGCAGAATTTGTACAAGTTATTGGAGGTGTAGAAGTTTGCGGGCCGATGGTCTGATTCAGTTCACAGTTCGGCCTTTTCCGGTTGTGCAGCGGCACCGCTTCGCTATGGTGGTCTTTGGCCATACACAAAAAACTTCAGTCGTAGGAGGCGGCATGCGAATTCGCGGAGACGTTTATTGGCAGTGGGCGGATCCCACGCTGCACCACCGGGAGCACGACGAAACTCTCGACGACGGCACGTTTATCGATGTTCAGGTGAGGCTCTCGCGCACGGGTGAAACGCAAATGTTTATCGGCGTCTATGCGCCGGCTGGCACTGCGCTTCACGAAGAGGCTTTCGACTCCCGCCCAGGCGAGTCGATGACCAGAGCACTGGCTTGGGGCGTGGGGCGTGCTCGCCGAATCGCCACCGAGGGCCTTGCAGCAACGGAAAAGCTTGCAGCCACCTCGAAATAGAGGTAGATCGTTGGGTGCAGCCGTGCAATGACTGCTATAGCTTAGTAGTCTAAAGTCCCCAATCCTTGGAACGGGCAGTTGTTAGGTCGTGACAGACGATATTGAACCTGCATCAGTCTCTTACGAGCACTGTATAGAGCTGAAATGGACCGTCCCGGGGCCAGTTGGGCCTGATGACATAGTCATCAGCATTAAGCACCAAGGGTATCAAAAGCACAGAATGAGGCTTTCTTCGAACTATGCCTCGGTAGAAGAAGCTATAGCGGCTGCCGAAGGTTTGGTGAGGCATTACACCTCAGTGGTTGGGGGTAGGGCAGGCTGACGAGGGAGCAGTGCTCTGATGTGTGTGCACTCGTCGGTCGGCTCTGCGTTGGCGAATAGGGCGGCCCTCACCTTTTGCTGCAATCTGAACTCCATAGCGGCTGGCGGCGCGTCTGCCAGTTCGCGCAGCAGCGCATCCTGCTCGGCCAGCTGGGCGCGCTGATTCGAAATCCGCAAGCTCTGCCGTTGGATGTTCGAGTCGGAATGTTTGATGACTTCGCGCAACTGCTCGTTCTCGCCGCGCAGCCGCTCAACCTCTGCGGCACCGGTCATCGGTCCCAGGTCACCAATCGGCAGCCCAGTCGCCGCGGCATCCCGCTCCGCCTCTCCTTTGGTCCACCAGATGGCAGTTCCAACCATCCAGGCTATCGGCTCGGGGTGGGGCTGCGTGGCTGGCGCGAGCGCCTTTATGTGCGTCCGGCCGCCGATGTAGTGCCAGTCGATTTTCCAGCCGGTGACAGCGGACAGGCTCTGGCAGATGGTTTCAACAGCATGCTTCGGCACATCGCCCACCAGGCAGGCACAGATGCCGCTCTTGTAGACGTCAGTTGCGCAGGGCGGCAGCTGCTCTGCCGCCATCTCGGTGTTGCTGGATTGGTTTTCTGTGGGCATGGGGAGACCTGTCAGTGCTGGCTTTGAGCCATGATTTTAGGTAGCGTTTGGGGACAAGCGCAGGGTGACCGAGCGTATTTTTAAAAGGCTGGTTTTTTGGCCAGGCAATATCGCCAGAGGAGGGCAATAGCAAAGTGAATTTCACCGATTTGTTAAATATGCCAGATGGAGGTGAGATCTCGAAAAGGACGCTCTTTGATTTGATACAGTTCTCCAAGGTACCCGGATCCGCCCACTGGTCCGGAGAGTCTTCAATAATTAACAATACTCCTCAGCAAGGTATTAATTGGGTAGGTGAAATTCCTGCGCTTGGCGGTGTCTTGGTCAAAGTTCGTTCTGGTAGTTATAAGCATGACGGATGGGTCGGTGCAGGTAGGGAGCTATATCGGTACTCGTTGAAAGCGCGCAAGGGCGTTATATCTTTAGCAGAAAAAGCGAATCGTGCTTTGCTCAATCAGCCAGATTTTGGGTATCCGGTACTTTTGTATAGTGAACAGAAAACTAATTGGATTTTTGAAGGGGTTTTCGGAGTAAATGAATGTACGGGCGAGTATGTGGTACTTGGTCGTCGCGCCCCGGCGTCGGATTTTATCGATAAACCTACCCAAAGCTTTCTGGAAGGCGGAAAAAAGTTTGTTACCCACTTGGTGTCTGAACGAAATACCCAGGTGGTGAGGCTGCTGAAGGCAAATGGCTCGTGCTTGTGTGAAATATGCCAAGAAGATTTTCAGGAAAAATACGGCATCCAGTACATCGAGGCTCACCATAAGATTCCAGTGTCAAACCTAGAGTCAGAGGCGGCGGTGACGATGGAAGATCTCGCCCTGTTGTGCTCGAATTGCCATTCAGCGGTGCATTCTTATATGCGTGGCGGTCTGCAAAATTATGATGAGATAAAGGCAGTGATCATTGGGGCACTGATGTCAAAGACTTGATCAGTCTATCGCCTATCCATCGCACAATTGCAACTGGTTTACTGTTGCCCAACGCTTTGTATCTGTGAGCATCTGGGCAGTCTAGCGCGCTATTACCTTTCCAAGGTATTGCGGTGTAATTGTCCGGAAATCCTTGGCATCGCTCCCATTCCACTGGTGTGGTTCTGCGCACGCCTCCGGACTCCAGTACATATGCCTCTCGGTCATCGAGAGCGCCTCCCCCTCGAGCCGTGAGAGTAGGATGAAGTGCGAACTTCTCCGGCCGTCCCGGCGGGCTATCCCGGCGAGGGCCTTCTCGCTCAAAAAGTACTTCGAGGGGATCGAATCCTGCTCGAGCACTTCCGACAACGAACACACGGCGGCGTCGTTGGGCCAGGCCGAAATATTGGGCATCCAGAACCCGCCAGGCGACTGTTCGCGTGGGTCCATACACACAACCAGCGTTCTTCCATTTGCCCCCTGGCGGTTGGAGTTCTTCGGATTCGCCCACCAGGGCGCCGAGGAAGCAGCCAAACGCGTTGCCTTTGTCGGAGAGGACGCCGGGGACGTTTTCCCAGAGGCAGGCAGCCTCGGGCTCGCCGCGCTTTGTTCGAACATGGTCAATTGCATCGAGGAGCTCCACGTATTTGATGGTAAGGGCGCCGCGGGGATCGGCCAGGCCCTCGCGCATGCCCGCCACACTGAAGGCCTGGCAGGGCGTGCCGCCGACTAGGACATCGGGCGCAGGGATCTTGCCAGACAGCACCATGGCTGCGAGGCGAGTCATGTCGCCGTGGTTTGGCGTGTTCGGGTAGTGGTAGTTGAGCACAGCACAAGGGAAGGGCTCGATCTCTGCGTACCATTCTGCGCGCCAGCCCAGCGGGTGCCAAGCCACGGTCGCAGCTTCAATGCCGCTGCAGACGCTTCCGTAGGTGATGGGCATTGGTGATCCTCCGCTACGCAACCTTTGGCGTCATCTCTGGCTGGTAGTCGACCCAGCCAATCCTCGGCGCCTTCGTTTTCTTGTTGATGAGCGGATTGCCCTCGGCGTCAGTCAGAGTGCACCTGGCCCTGACCCGGAGGTCTCGGCAGTTACCGCCCTTGCGTGCGAGCGAGACGAACTGCTCGGCATACTGCGGCGCATCAAAGGTAGGGCTGAGCTGGCGCACCTTCTTGCCCTGCATGATCTTCACCGCCTGCTTGTGGACTGCCTCGTCCCATTCAGCGACTGTCAGGTCGATGGGGGGGGCAACCAACCTTTCCGCTGGGCTTGGTGGTCTTCGTGGTTTTCCTGGCCTCGGCCAGCGCTACATCACGGGTCATTCCGAACACTGCGAATGTGCTCATGGTGATCTCCAGGCAGGCGCCGCCCTCGCCGGGGAGGCGTTATCGTTGAATAGGGAAAGGCGCTGGCTGATGGCACGACGCCACGTTTTGCGAGAGGGGTGGAACTTTGGTATAACGCCCGGCCATTTCACAGGAAGGAACCTCATGAAACGCACAATCGTTGGCGCGATCCTGGTCGCTATCACTGCTCTTTCTCTCGGCGGTTGCTGGGAGTCCGAAGCAGAGATCCAGGAGAAGGAAAAGGATCAGCACTCCAAAGATTTCTGGGATATGGGCGGCCCAACTGACCGCAGCAAGAGTGAAGGCTTCAAGCCCTGACTCAACCTTCCCGTTAACGCCGCCGACACAAGGCGGCGTTTTCGTTTGTGGAGAAGGCGCTGGCGGGCAGCGCCCGAGTGATATGCTTCGCCGCTCACCAAACAAGGATGGTGGTAATGGGGTTGCGAGATCGAGGAAGATCGCCAAGATCAGGAGCTGCCGCGATGAAGACCCGAACGGCATCATTCATAGGGCTCGCGATTTGGATAGCGTTTCTTTGGCTGGGAAAGCCATCTGCGTCGTTGATCAGCTATTCTGTGCCGTTTGGAATTGCTCTGATCGCCACAGGCCCCCTCGAACTGATCCCAGATCGTTGGCACAGGCTTAATTTCCTCGTCAATGCCTTGGCGACTGGATTCTTCTTCGTCAGCATCATGTTTGCGATAGTGGCAATTTCTTTCGCCCTGTCATTGAGCACAAGCGAGCGTTCGATTTTCTGCCTTGCTGCATGGGCAACGCTGTTGATTGTTTACCATTTCGCAATCCCTCGGCTGAAGCGGTCACCTTTTCACCGACTCAGCGAGGATAGAGGGATGTACAGCCCTCCAACGGATGACGATAAACGGAACTGAGATCAGATAGGCCAATGCCGGAGCAGATTAGTCGCTGGCGGGCAGCGCCGGAGGGTCAGACGGCGGCGCGAACCTTGAAGCTCAGCATGGCGGTGGCGTCGTCGTTGAAGCACTCAGCCAGTTCTTGATAGGCCCGGTACTTGGCTTGGCTTCGAGTGGCTGCCCAAATGCGCTGCACGTAGTGGTGTGCATCGCCCAGCATGTGACGCACATCGTCCCAGTAGTACATCCCGTTGGTGAGCACCTCCCACTGCTTGAGAGGAAGCTTCTCGGCCATTTCGCCGTACTGCATTTCCCAGGTTGGGTGGTAGTTACGGATGCGCTTCTTCGGGTCGCTGTCGAGGATTACGCCGATGTACTGACCGCGGTCGGCCACGATCACGCCAGGCTCGCCGTTGGCTATGACGCGCCGGCCTATCTCAGCTGGTACGCCGTAATGGCGTCGGACGTAGTCGCAGTTGTAGTTGCTCATGGCTTTCTCCATGCATGCGCCGCCCTCCGTGGCCGGATGCGGCGATAGATTCTCGGAAAATATGGAAACCAAAACCGCTTGGATACCAGCGTGATTTTCGATAGCCTCCTGCCAGCATTGGTCTGAGTCGGCTGGTCTCTAAGCAAGGAAGTACTGAAATGAGTGAAGCGAAAAGCAATGGCGTCCTGTTAATGGTGCTGGGAACGGCAGTGCTAGCGTTGGGAGGTGTAGGCTTTGCCAGTTGGTTCCAGTCGAAGCAAAAGGCTGAAGCATTTGCGGAATCGCGAAACAACGAATGTTTCAACCAGGTGAAACGAAATTTTCGCTATCCGTCTAAGGCGGTTTTGCTAAGCACGGTCGAAGTGTCGCCAACCGAATTGGGGGGGCGAGCGGAATTCATGAATGGATTCGGCGCTATGATCCCCTACAGATTCCAGTGCGAGTTTTATTCAGACACATCGGACACGGTGAAGGGGCGACCGAGGATCACCGAAGGTGATTAATTCCCTCGCGAATGCTGAAGCCTTTCCAATATTGCTCTGGCGCTTGCTATTAAAAGGGCCGCAGGGCTGCCGTCCGGCTTCTTGTCCATGAAGTGGACACTGCGTGGCCAATGCGCATGGGTGTTCCTCCGTGGCCGGCTGGCGGCATGGTGGCAATTTGGTTTGGGGTGGGGTATTACGGGTGACCGGCATGGGGCCGGCCCGGAGGTGATTTTGACAGAGGCTGAAAAGGACCAACTTGACGCTGCCAAGCGGGTATACGAGCAATGCCTGGAAATCAGAAACTTTGAGATCGGACAGCTGACAAATCGCAACAACTTCCTGATGATTTTTCAGGGGGTTTTGTTTGCCGGATTGGTGCAGTCAGCAGGTTCGTTTCCAATTGTGACCTTCATGGCTTGCCTCACGGGTGTGCTTGTATCTTGGTATCAGACGAAGATCGCAGCTGGTGCAAAGTATTGGCAGGAGCACTGGGAAGCCGAGGTAAGAGAATCCGAGATCAGATTGATCGAGATTCTTGCTAAAATCCCTGACCGGACACCTGTCAGGCTTTTTTCTCAAGAGCAAGCTGATATTCGATCAGCGGTTCAAAAACGCCTGGAAAAAGGGAATACGGGGTTTGTCATGAGGACACTTATCCTGGAGAAATTTTCGGTAAGTAAGGTTCCGATTCAGCTGGGCATAGCTCTCATGCTCATCTGGGCAACGCTACTAATCTGTACCGTTAATTTCGGGTTGTGTTTGTCAGTTCCAGATTTCATAACCGGATTCAAGCGCTGAAGCTTGTGCAAGCGTTTCTCCGGTGCAGTTCCCAGGACCAATAATTTCATCACCTAGATCCTGCTGAATCTTCAGCATACTCTTCCGGTCGAAGGCCAGGGCCAGCCTTGGTGAGATGCTGATTTCATGCCGCGGCGGGGTGAGAAACTTCGCCGCGTGCAGCCTTCCCAGTGCGTGGATTCCGTAGATCAATGCTTCGATCATCTGGCTGTAGGTCGAGTCCGCCCAGCCGCATATTGCGCGCAGGTGCTGGCCAGTCCGCTGCCTGGCCGATAGCCTCAACGGCTCAGTCCGCGCCACAGATCGGTGAGCCTCGATTTCGTGGCGCGCGACCCTAAACAGGGCTTGATGCCCTAGAGCTTCGATGTGATGAATCATCAGCGTCATCGCCTCGCCCTGTTCCTCGATCCCGGCCCACTCCATCAGCTCAAGCAGGGCCTGTTTAGTCCCTGGTCGAACCTTCAAGCGCAGGTCTTCTTCCTGCAACCGTGCGGCTTTGGCGCGGCGTTTCTCGTCGCGCTCCTTGGGTGACATCGCCATACGGCACCTCCATGATTCCGCTGGGCGGGATGTGTATGTGCAGCTGGCGGCGACGCTGCTGCGTGAGCTTCTGAATGCGTCTCATGGGTGGCACACCTCAATGGGCGTTTTCTTCGTCGAGCCAGACGGCATAACCACCAGTAGACGCTTGTTTCCTCGGTATACGCCCCAAGGCTGACCAGTGGATCTGGCCATGGCCGCCGCGTACTTCACGGCGGGCACAGGCTGAGACATGGTGGCGATCATGCGCCCGCCAGGTGGTTGAGCGGGGCGAACGGGATGTCGTCGTCGAAGCTTTCGGGGTCCGGCCCATACCCTGCTTGCTGGTTCTGTTGCTGCGGCGCCTGGCGCTGCTGTTGGTACTGCTGGCGCTGCGGCTGCTGTCGTTGCTGCTGAGGCTGGCGTTGTTGCTGTTGCTGCTGGCCGCCTTGGTTGTCAGGCCGCCCCCCGAGCAGCTGCAGGGTGCCGTTGATGTCGACGTGCACCTCTGTGGCGTAGCGCTTGATCCCGTCTTTCTCCCATTCGCGGGTTTTCAGCTTGCCCTCGATGTAACACTGGGAGCCCTTGCGCAGGTACTCGCCGGCAATCTCAGCGACCTTGCCGAACAGCACCACGCGGTGCCATTCGGTCTTCTCGACCCTCTGGCCGGTCTGCCTGTCGTTCCACGATTCGCTGGTGGCCAGGCTTAGATTCGTGACCGCGTTGCCGTTGGGCAGGTAGCGGACCTCGGGGTCCTGGCCGCAGGTGCCGACCAGGATGACTTTGTTGACGCCTCTCATGCTGCTTTGCTCCTCAGCTGTTGCTCGAAGCCGTCGACCAATAGCTTGAACTCCCACAGGTCCTGCTCAAGCTGTTCGATGTAGTCGTCATCGCGCTTGAACTCACGCCACCAGAGCTGGCGGCCTACCGGCTTGAGGAGGGGGCAGTACATCCCGATGTGCCACCATTTCCGGCCAGTGATCCACATGCAGCCCTGCACCTGGTCGATGACATCACTGGCGTCGTTGTCGATGTGGAAGGCGCGGAGCTTGTCTGGGGCCAGGAAGCACTTGTACTCGCTGCCGCCGTCTTCGCCGATGAAGCCGTCCGCGCTGGCGCCGAACGAGCCGTCGTCTGTTTTGACCAGACCGACCTGCGTGACAATCAGACCTGTCTGGATTTCGTGCTCCATCCGCGCCTCCGGCTCCAGTTCATGGCCGCGGCGCATCTGCCAGGTCTCGAACCCTCCATCGAGCGGGGCGCCCCCGATGCGCTCGACGGCCAGCTCGAAGGCGTAGGTGAGGGCGGCATTCGATGGCTCTCCCACCTTTTCGCCATCCAGCGCCCTCTGAACAACCTCCGCCTTCGGCCCAGCCTTGTATCCGGCAAGATCGCGCGCCTTGGCTTCACTGTGCCCCGCCAGAATGGCGTCGACGTAGGTTCGCTGCTGCGCGGTCAGCCCATTCACTTTCGAGCGGGCGGTGCTGAACATGCTGGCGGTGATCACTCCAGCGCGGGCCTGCAGCCACTCGGGCGAGCCTTGGGTGCAATTGACGATAATCATGGGTTGGCCTCCAGTACTGTTTTCCGCTTGGTAACGGCGATCTTCACCGCGTCGTATCCGGCTTTGTCACCGCTCGCCTGCATGACCTTCACGGATGCCTGCCATACATCCTTGAGCTCATCTGGCGTGGCGGCCGCTTCGACTTGGGCAAGGATGTCGTTTAGCGCCTGGGCCCGCATTTCCGCCGTATCGGAGCCATCCGACGATTGCGCGTCGTCGTCCCTGACGTCGCCGGTTGTGATGTTCAGCAAGGCGCACATCACGTAGCGCTTGCCGTAGGTGGTGGACGAACCGACGGCTTGAACATCGTTCCGGCCTTTGCCGATGTCGGCCGGCAGGGTCATGGTTGTCTGCTCGCGGTGGCCGTCGCGGTGCATCAGGATGCCGGTGACGCTGATCGACTTGTCCTGGTTCTCCACCTTGAAGGTGATCGCGAAGCCGTGCCGCTGCATGATCGGCTTGACCACCCGGGTGATGTCGTCGAGCGTGGCGTAGGCGTTGCCGGTGTGCAGATTCACCGCCGCTTCGAACACGGTCGGGATCTCGCATTGCATCTGCGCCATGCCGGCGTTGAAGGCGGCTTCTGCTGTCTTGGCCTGCATGCGCTCATGCATGGCCAGGAGCCGCTCCATCTTCTCGATGTCGCAGGTTGGGTCGGCGGCTGCTCGGCTGATCACCGCCATTATGCTGTTGTCGACGGGGCCGGGCGCAGCCACTGCCTGGCGACGCTGTTTGGGCACAATGATTGCCCTGGTCATGGTCTGTGCCTCAGTAAGTGATGGCGATGTTGGGGATCTTGCGCTGGGCAATCAGGGTGATTGCCTGCTTGGCGCACTCCTCGGTCATGCCGCCGGCAGCGAAGGCCTCCAATGCGGCGCGGTTGATGCTGGCCCGGTGCGCCTTGTCGCGCTCGCGGGCCTCTTGCTGCCGGAGGATTTCGGCTGCTGCTGCATCGGCGCGGCGACGCTCTTCCTGGCGCGCCTGCTCGGCTGCCTCCTCTTGCCGTCGAGCGGCGTCCTGGCGCTCCTGCTCCATTCGCTGCTCGGCCGCAACGCGGTCGGCCTCGGCCTGAATCCGGGCGCGCTCGGCTTGTTCGGCTTGCAGCTTGAGTTGCAGGCGCTGGTTCTCGGCTTCGCGCTCTTGTGCGGCAGCCTGATCAAGCAGTTCCTGCTCGCGGCGGGCTGCGGTTTCACGCGCTGCCTGCTGCTCTTGGGCCACACGCTGACGCTCCGCCTCGACTGCGGCCTCCTGTGCCAGACGGATACGGTCCTGCTCGGCCCGCTCTTCTGCTTCGCGGCGCAGTCGGGCCAGTTCGGCCTGTTCGGCGTCGTACTTCTGGCGGACGACCAGGGCGGCCTGCACTGCATTCAGCGAAGCCTCTTTGGTCCGAGCTGCCTCAGCCTCGAATTCCTCCCACGCTTCGCCCAACTGGAACTCGGAGAGCTCGCTGAGGCGCGCCTGCAGTTGCTCGGCATCCAAGGTGCCCAGCTCGGCCAGGTCCTTCATACGGTTGATTGCGTCGTTGTGGCGGTCGATCCGAGCATCCTCGGCAGCTTCCCACTCGGTGAGCGGCCGGCGCGTCTCGTCCCGTAGGGCGTCCATTTTGGTCACGAACTCGCGCAGCTCGGCCTCAACGACCTTCGGCATTTCCTTGAGCCGGCGCAGGTAGTCGCGGCCAGGCTTCTCGACAGCGGTCTTCGACTTGCTGACTTTGGCGGCAAGGCTGGCGATGCGCTCGCGGCCCTTGCGGGTTTTCAGGTCAGGCACTTCGCCCAGTACCTCACCCTTCACCAAGTCGATGAATTGCTGCAGGCCGCCGGCCACGTAGATGGCCGGGGCGTTCGCCTCGCTGATCTCTTCGATCGCGATCAGTTTCTGTTCTGCGGACATTAGAAAACCTCGCGCCAGGCCGGCGCCGTCAGTTGAGTAGGGGAAATGCCAGGTCACCCAGGCACGGAGGTACGCTCCAGGCCCTGGCTGCGGTGGATGGTTGCGCGCTCTCGCCGCTTACGCTCCGGGTAGGTCCGGTTATCCCCTAAGGGCCCGCCGGGCTCGGGTGTGTATTCAGGAAGTGATACTGCCGGCCAGTGCGCTGGCGAGCATGAAGAAGGTGCAGGCGAAGAGCATGGAGAAGGAGCCGCGCCAAGCCGCGATGCGGCGGGCCCGTTGGTAGGAGGTCACGCCCGAACCTCGTAGCCGACCGTCCACTCCCCGCAGATGCAGGCGCGGCACTTCCAGGCAGCGGGGTTCTCGATGCTGGCCAGCGCCGCTTCATTCACCGCGGCGGCGAATGTCGGCCCCTTGAACAGCATCAGCACCCGGTCGGCCGGCATGGCCTGAGTCTCGGGCAGTTCCGCGATCTGCTCGTTGATGAGCGTGGTGATTAATGGCGTGGTCATGGGGCCTCCTTGCGCCGTACGGCAATACGCCGGATGCGCTCGCAGTAGTGTTTGAACTCGTTGGACTCGATGGCCGAGAGGGAGAAGTAGGCGACCACCAGGGTTTCGGCCTTGGCGTCCTCCACCGGGCCAGAGCCCGGCAGAAGCATCGTTTCGATTGCGGCCTCGATGGCGCTGACTGCCAAGCTGTGAGGGCTCATTGCGCCTCCTCGGCCTGGGCCAGCCCTCCCTCTTTGGCGAAGGGGGTTAGCAGCTGGCGGGCGATCTCTTCCAGCGCTGACTCAGGGTTGGCCACGCTCAGGATCTCTTCGGCTGCGGCTGCTGCATCGCTGGTGACCTTGCAGCGCGCAGCCAGAACCAGGCGGCCCAACACCGAGTTGCTGATGCCATTCAGGCCCAGCTGGCCCATAACGAACTCATCCACCGCCTGGGCGAAGCGCTCATAGGTGACGCCCTGCTTCGGGCGCATCCGACGCTGAAACACTACGTCGCGGCGCGCCATCAGCTCAGCGATGCCGTCGTCGATCCAAGTGGATTCGGCGTCAGCTACTTCGCTCACCGCCGGCGGCATCCGGTTGTCGTACTCAAACTGTGCTGCTCGAAGTGCGCCCATGGCGATCTCCAGGTGGGTTATGCGGCCGCATTGGTCAGGAGCCAGACGCGGGTGACCAAACCCACCGTGAAAGGTGGCCTGGCGCCTGCCAATGCGGTCGATGTGAAGGGAAGGGGTGCAGGCGGTGAGCGCTACCTCACATGCATCTGGTCTGGCCGGGTAGGCCCCGGATTCGCCTGCGGTGAACGTCGATTAAGGTGAATACGGGTGAGCGTTACGTTGTGTAAGGCTCACGGTTATGCGCTTTAAATCGATGAAAACTGCATCGGGGTGTGATCTGCATGACGTTTGCCGCCCATTGCTCTCGCGCTGGGTGACGGTACTCAGATCACACTCCGATGCAGCCTGCGATGGGGAGCAGGGCATCGGGCAGTTTTCGTCAGGCTGACGGGGCGCTCACTCGTTGTTGAGCCAGCGCAGAACCTCTTCCTCGTCAATAGCGCTGAGGAATTCGGTCGGGTCTACATCGTTGCTGGCCAGCCATTCGGAGATCTCGGCCTCGTCCATGGTCTCCAGCAGTTTGCCGGCGCCGACGTGGTGGACGATTTCGTGCGGCTCAAGGTCGTGCAGGCGGTCGTCGATGTGCAGCGCCTCGGCAATGTCGCTACCTTTGCCTTCAACCGTCACACGCACTTGGCTGTTCCGGCCCACGCTTTCCACGCTGATGCTATCCGCGTCGAATTTAATGCTCATGCTGTGTTCCTCCAGTGGATTTCCAAAGCACCCGGTCGCCCAGGTGCTTCAGTGAATCGCTCTGTCCCATTACCGCCGGGGTGGCGGGGCGCATTGCATGCCCGGGTCGTTCTCTCGGTTTAGGCGTTTCACCTTCGTCAGCCGTACAGGGTTGTCCCTGTCGTAGGCAGCCTTTCGGGGCTGTCTGATCGCCGGTCGCCGGTAGAGGCAATGCGGTCTGTTGGTTGTTGCGCTGGTTGTTAAAGAGCGGTGAGGCTTGAGGGCCTCCCGAGGGGCTGTGTAGCGCCTCGATGAAATGAACGATAAGCCAATGCCTATTTTTTGTAAATAGGTAATGCCTAACCTTTTCATAAGCGCCTAATCCGCTATCCGGGCTTGCATCATTCGATGGCTCGGGTAAGCTCTGCTTAACACTGGATGGATGTACAGTTAAAGGAGGAAGATATGGCCAAGCAGAAGAAGTCGAGCCCGCAAGCGCGCCAAGAGATGACCGCCCTTGAGCGGCTGGGTCTGCGGGTCTCGTCGATGATCAATCACCCGATCGCCCAAGCTCAGCGCTGGGTAACGATCCATCGCCTAGACACGGACGGAGACATGGAGTGGGAGGAGGTGATGGGGCTGCTGGCTGAAACGTCGGAGCTGGACCTGACGTTCAATGATGACGAAAGCGTGACGGTGAGGTGGGAGGCTCAGGACGCCGGAGATCGAGACGACCTGGTCGTGGAGAGGGATTGGGAGAAGGAAAGGGTGGAGGAGGAGGTGCCTTTCTGACCAGCACGAAAAGCCCGCGCAATGCGGGCTCTTGCAGCTATTCCGTTGGCATACCCAATTTTAATGACTTTGCATGTGCTGCTATGAACGGTGGGGGTAAGGCATTCCCGATCATCAAAGCAATAGCTTCCTTTCCATGAGCGGGGTTGAAGTAATAGTCATGGGGGAACCCTTGAAGAACTGCCGCTTCCCGTAGCGTTATAGTTCGATCAAGCTCCGGGTGTAAAAAGCGCCCTTTTGAAGGATTATGACAGCCACTGGTAATTGTTGGGGAAACTGAATCCCAGTTCATTCTCCCGTAAACATCTCTAAAACCGTCACTTTTTTTGTGGCAGTCTAGTTGATATTCAGCGGCTAAGTCTCTTCTACTTCCACCATTCTTCGGGATCAACGAAATGATACGTTGAACGGCCGGGGTCCTACGTTCAGGAATTAAATGTACAGGATCTTCAAAAGACGCTGAGTCAGGAATGGAGGAAAATGCTTCACGCACAGTCATTCTAGTTTCTGATTTCATTGCTACAGCGGGCACGTGAACTCGTGAGGCAAGCATAATTAGTCGCTTGCGTCGCTGTGGTACTCCAAAATTGGCAGCGTCTAATACTTGGACTGTACAGTTGTAGCCAAGAGCTTCAAGGTCACGTATTGCTAGCTCAAATCTATTATCTTTCGTAAGCGAGGGAACGTTCTCGAGCATAATGCATTTTGGCATCATGATTTTTGCAAAACGAATAAAATCGCTTATGAGGTCGTTCCGCGCATCAGCTACAGAGTTGGCCTTGTTTTTAGTTCGCAGTCTAGAAAAACCTTGGCAAGGCGGGCATCCGGCGAGCAAATCTAGCTGTCCTGGATTTATCCCAGCATCAAGCATGATCTGGCTTGGATCCAGTTCGCGGATGTCTCTGTCATAAAGCGCAACATGCGGATGGTTGGCTCTATATGTTTCAATAGCTTTCGGCGCAATCTCAACTGCGGCGGTAACGCGGAAACCCGCTTGCTCTAGGCCAAGGCTTAAACCTCCGCAACCACTGAACAGGTCTACGGCGATGAATTCGCGGGTTTTCAATGATTTTGATCCTGGTGCCAGTCAAGCGCTTCGCGCCCTATTTTACATGATTCAGCCATAATTTCAATTGTTGGCGAATCGTGTTCAAATCATCATTATCAATCGGGATCTTGGCGGTCGATACTTTCTCTAAAACGCTCATTTCTGCTTGAGGGAGTTCAATTGCACCTTGAGTCAAAAAGATCCTTAATTGGTCTTTAGCATCTTGCGCATCTTTGCAATCGGCGCCGAGTTGGGGGTCATGAGCGTCAAGAAGTATCTGTTCGGGACAGCGTTTAGGCAGATAGGCTAGCCGCTTTCTAGCCCAGGCCAGGTATTCTAAATGGGAATTTATCTTGGCTGCGTTGTGTTGCTCCGCTCCGTTCCCTCCTTGAAGAAGGAAATGCGGTGCGCAGCCAAATTCTGCTTTAAGCAACAGTTCGAGGCTGGAGTATTCAGCTGGTGGTATTTTTAGTGGGTCGGTGAAATCATTAACTTTCTTTTTATCTCCGTCCAAGTAAACGAATATATCATCGCCAGATGTCATTGCTGAGGGTATATGGTACTTTAAGATTGATTCAGCCCCGCCAGGGGCAATTTTTATTTCAATTGCCTGTTGGTCTCCTGCATCTAAACCCTTAATCGAGTGGGTTATTATTTGTTCGGCGAGCGGGTCTTCAACAAGAATTCTTTTTGTTTTAGGCTGTTGCCTCCCTAGGCGATGAAGCGCAGCATATGGAGAGCAATGAGGCAGAGCTCGAGTTTGCTGTTGGCCGTTGTCTTCAAGGACCTTTATTGCAGAGGCTGGAAGGCCATCTAGGAAGTCGCTTGAGTGTGTTGATATAATTATCTGGTGGTGCTTAATCTTGATTTGCTCAAGTAGAAATCTCAGTAGGGCTCGCTGGGCTCCGGGGTGTAGAGATGTCTCTGGTTCATCAAGCAAGATAAGCGAATACTTTTCAGCAGCAAGGAGTTGCACGACAGCACTTACAGCAGCGATCTCGCCGCTTCCTGCGAAAGCTTCTGAGTATTCAAATCCGCGCTTAAATACTACGCTCATGTCTTGGCCCCTGTTGCCCGGGTAGAGCGAGTGGCGTACAAGTTGCGCTGACGTGTATTCCCTTCCGAGGATATTCGATACGTGAAACAGTTCTTCGTCTGTCAGTGGCCGGTTCTCAAAAAGCTTTTGCCTAGGCCCGTGCTTATAGCTCTGTTTGTTTTCAGCGATAATACGTTTCAGGCGTTGGGCCTCAAGCTTCATTGAGCTCCTATTCTGATCTCCTCCTTCATCGGTATAAAAATACCGATCAAAAGACCCGAAAGTCATTTTGAAGTTTATGTAAACAACCTTTCGCCTTACTGGGTTCCATCTATCCTTAGATTTTCCCTCGAATTTTTGTGCTGGGATGGGTGGCATGCCATCTGCTTCACTCCTGCGGTAGGGCTCCCAGTAGTCCTCTTTGCGGCCAAGCCTTGCCTTACGTGTTTCTACAATACCTTTGTAAGACTCGTTCCAATGGCCATAGACATATCGTTGTGGATCCTTTTTGGATCCCTCAATAGGGTCCAAGTCAGTGGCGAACCAAAATTTGCTGGTTGTATAGCCGAAGGGCATGCCCCATAAAGCGTGCAATATCGAGCTTTTGCCAATTCCGTTGGCGCCTACAAGTGCCGTTAACGGAAATTCAAAATCTATTTGAGTTCCTGGTTCAATTCCTTTGAACTTCGGAAATCGAGCATGAGTGATGTAGCTTTTGAGAGGCTTGCCGGGTTTAAATTTTTCTAGCGTAGTGACCAGTTCGGCAATGGCTTCATTGTCATTCATACTCTGATCCGTGTCATAGATTTAGTTTTGGTGTAGAGCTTAATGGGTATTATTAAAGGCTACAGGTTTCTTTAAGCACAAGTCGGGCAAGGGTCGGGGGGTGGTTAGTCTCACTATTTATTTTCAAACTAAATGTGCATTCCACACCAACAGCACACGAGCCTGAATGTAGGTCATGTCCCGGCGGATCAGCCGATCCTTGTGCCTGGTGTTGTCCGAAATCATCTCGAAATGTTCCTCATCCGCCACCTGCAGGCGCTTGATGTAGATGTGGTCATCCCAGTAGAAGAGGTAGATCCCGTCGCCCACGAATTCGCGGACGTTGATATTTACGATCAGCGGGTCACGGTGCTTGATGGTGGGCTCCATCGACTGGCCCCAACCGGTGACCACCTTCAGGTGGTAGTGCTCCTCGAACTCGACGCCGATTTCCCGCAGGTGACTGGGGCTGACGCGAATGTCCTTTAGCATCTCCGGGTAATCGTGCGGGATCTGGCCGCCACCCATTGCTGCGCGAATATCGTAGTGGGCGATCCGGACCTCGTCGCCGACCAGGCCAGGCCGGGAGAAGTCCGCGGTAATCACATTTCCCTCATCGGTCGCTTCGGCGGCTGCAATCAACTGCGCGCGCGCCGAATCCGACAAGTTCTTGCCTTGGTTCGCGAGCATGGCGCGAACCATGTCGGCAGCTGAGGTTGGCGCCGGCTCTGCGACAGGTTCCGAAGTGACGTCCTGGATGCTCTCGTAGGAAAAGCCAGGGCGAAGCCCCCAGTGTTCAGGACCCACTACGTCAGAAAAGTATGCGATCACGTCCATCAGCTTGGACTTGTCGATCCGGCCGTTTTTCACCCAGCCCTGCACCGACGGAGGCTTCACCTGGAAGTCGTCTGCGAGCTGTTTCTTAGATACGCCCTTGGCGATCCGCGCAGCATCAATGGCTGCACCTAATTCTGGTCCGGTAAGCATTGCCTAATTAGGCCTATCGCTAGTGCGATTAGGCAATGGCTTGTATAAGATAAGGTATTGCCTTATATTCATCGGTAAATCTCCAGGATAGAACTCATGAAATCAGCAGAAGCAGCCAAAGAAGCATCCCGCGTGCTGGGCAGCCAGGCGGAATTGGCGCGCCGGCTGAATGTTGCGGCACCCACCGTCAACCAATGGTGTTCAGGAGAGCGCACGGTCCCAGCCAAGCGCGCACTGCAGATTGAGGCGCTTACGAATGGCGCCGTGAATCGTGCCGATCTGTGTCCGTCGTTCCCGTGGAACCAAGTCGACAGTAATCCGACCCGCGCGCTTTCCGCCGCCTAACCACTTTCCCAAGCAAGGAGCCACCACTCAATGAGCTACGACGATAGCCGGCATCTGAAAGACCGGGAGATCAAGTCCCGTTATGACGAGGATACCTACGAGGCTGTGAGGGCGGTTGCAAAGCTTCACCGGCTTCAACCAGCGGTGTTCGTACGCATGTGTGTAGAGGAGAAGCTCGCTCTGCTAATTGCTCAGGATGATAACGAGACTGCGCACACGGCCTGAAGGCCCGCAAGGGGGACTCATGGCCGAAACGATGATTTGTCACGGCCTCGAGGAGCGCTTCTACCGAAAGCTTGAAGAGATGGCGATGAAAGCCGGGATGACCCCCGAGCAGTACGCCGTCCAGTTAGTACGGGAAAGCCTCCTAGAGAAAACGAGGCCTAAAGGCGCCGGCAAGCTCCGGCACCTGCCTCGGCCTTAAAAGGCCCTGAAAAGGGAGCGTCTGGCTACAGGCAGCGCAACCGGAAGGGCTTCATTTTTCCGCGCATGCGCGGATCGGTGCCCATGGGCTTCGCACTATCAAGGTACGAACCCCAGGCACAAAAAAACCGCCTGGCGGGGCGGTTTCTTCAACTACTGCTTCGAGGACGATTATGCATACCTCCTTCCCTCATGTACAGGCCCTGTCCAGGGCCGCGCCACACCATGCGAACCACGAGTTCGTGGCGCGCACGATGTCATCCCGTGAAATTGCAAACTTGACCGGAAAGCGCCACAACAACGTGAAGCGTGACATCGCCGCCATGCTGGCTGACCTGAAAGAAGATGCGCTCAGTTTTGAGCACATCTACCTGGACGGTCTTAATCGCGAGCAGGTCCAGTACCTGCTCGACCGAGAGCACACCGATTGCCTTCTGGCTGGCTACAGCCCGGCGCTTCGCATGAAGGTGATACGCCGCTGGCGTGAGCTGGAAGGCCAGTCCGAGGCGCCCCAGGCCGTCATGGCCAACGGCACCAAGGTGATTGGCGAGATCGCCATCATGGAGTGCTTCGCGCGCCTGCTGAAGCCGGCCGCGTCGTGCCAGATGCAGATGCTGGCCAAGATTGCGGAGAACAACGGCCTCGATCCGAAATTTCTGCCGAGTTATGCGGTGGATGCCCCCGCTGATGCAGCTGGCGGAAGTTCGTTGCCTACCAAAGCGCTGACTGCGTTGCTCAAGGACAACGGCGTCCGGATGCCTCCAGCTTCGTTCAATAAGGCCCTGCAGGAGGCCGGGCTGATCAAGGTCATGCAGCGCAAAAACTCCAAGCAGGAAACGGTCACGTTCTGGGCGATCACCGACAAGGGGCTGCGCTACGGCAAAAACCTGACCAGCCCTCGATCCCCTCGTGAAACGCAGCCGCATTGGTACGTCGATCGCTTCCTTGAACTCGCCGGATTGGTCGGCGTAGGGAGTGAGTAATGGCCGGAGACTGGATAAAAATGCGCGTAGATCTTCAGACCCATCCGAAAGTTTTCCGCATGGTGTCCGCATTGCGTGCGGACAGGTTGCGGGTGATTGGTGGACTGCATGTTGCTTGGAGCATCTTCGACACCCATTCTGCTGATGGCGTGCTGTATGGGTACACCACTGATGCGATGGATGCGGTTATCGGCTGGCCAGGTTTCACGCAGGCCATGATCGACGTTGAGTGGGCCGACATCGATGAGGATGGAAGCCTTGTCATGCCCCGCTTTGACGAGCACAACGGGGCCAGCGCCAAGCGCCGAGCGAATGACAGCGAACGCAAGCGCGAGTCGCGGAAAGCGAATTCTGTCCGCAATTCGTCCGCAAGTGATGCGGACAAATCGCGGACCAGAGAAGAGAAGAGAAGAGAAGATAAAGAACAAGATCAAAAGACTTCGTCATCTGGCGATGACGCTGACCTGTTCTCTCGCTTCTGGAAGCTGTTCCCGCGCAAAGTGGGCAAGGCCAACGCCGAGAAGGCTTGGGCGAAGCTCAAGGTTGACGCCGACCTGTTCGACCGTATGGCTACGTCGCTGGCAGCGTGGAGCATGTCCGTGGACTGGACCAAGGACGGCGGCCAGTTCATCCCCCACCCAGCCACCTGGCTGAACGGCAAGCGCTGGGATGACGAACTGCCACCTGCTGGCAACGTCCACCAGTTCCCACCGCGTCGTCAGGCCAACGGCCCCGATTTCAGCGACACGTCCTGGGCTGACGACTTGGGTGACCTATGAGTGCACAACCGAAGGTGCTCAGCGTCATGCAGATTATGGCGGCGACCAAGAACCTGCCCGCCGAGGTGCAGGCCCCGGCCAAGCAACTGGACCAGCGCACCACCAAGGTGGTCAACGCTTTGTTTCTGGAGCTGCAGGCCATCTTCCCTGCGTGGAAGCAGGCTTGGCCTGATGACGACGCACTGATGGCCGCCAAGCGCAGCTGGATCAAGTCCTTCGCCGCGGCTGGCATCAACACCTTGGAGCAGATCCGCTTCGGCATCCAGAAGTGCCGGTTGCTGGGTACCGACTTCGCCCCGAGCAGCGGCAAGTTCATCAAGCTGTGCCAGCCGACGCCAGAAGAGATGGGCATTCCACCGCTTGTGCGCGCCCTGGCAGAAGCGCTGGAGAACTTCCACCCCAGCAGGGCAGGTTCCCGCACCTGGTCGCACGCAGCGGTGCGCCACGCGGCCCTGCAGTGCGAGGCGCACAACCTGGGCCATATGGAGCCAGAACGCGCCGAGAAGGTGTTCGCCCGGGCCTACGACATCACCATCCGCATGCTGGTCTCCGGCGAGCCCCTTGGCGATATCGCCACCGGCATCGGCCACGACAGCCAGAAGAGCCTGATCGAGCTAGCCGACGAGTATGCAAGCCAACGCCAGGCCCGCCTGCTGGACCTCCAGCAGATCCCATCGAGCGCGGCCGCCTGCCGTGCACACCTGCTGGCCAAGTTGAACATCAAGCGCGCCGGGCAGCCGGCCGGGGAGGGGGTGTGATGAATTCCCTGTGGCTGGCTTTCGTCTTCGCGCTGTGCGCTCTCGGCGGATGGGTTGGCGCCTACGAGAGCATCAAGAACGACTGCGATCGTGTCGGCGGCTTCTACATCGGCAACACCACTTACAACTGCACCATCGGGAGAGCCAGGCCATGACCGAGAAGATCAGCGTCAACAGCCAGGCCAAGCTGTCCGAGGCCGTCACCATGCTCACCCGCCTGTTCCGCGACAAGAAGTTCGTCGTGGTCAGCATGCGCCCGGGCAAGGACCGCACCCTGGACCAGAACGCCCTGTGGTTCGCCATGTACGAGCGGATCGCCAAGAGCACTGAGATGGGCGACATCGAGGACGTGCGCCGTTACTGCAAGCTGCACCTGGGAGTGCCGATCATGCGCGCTGGCTGCGCGGAGTTCCGCACCGGCTGGGCTGAGTCGTTCATCCACCTGGATTACGACGTGAAGCTGCGCCTGATGGGGCCGTGCGCCATGTTCGGGCCGGATGGGTTCCCGGTCACCCGGTTGTTCGACCGTGCACAGGGCTGCCAGTACACCGACCGGATCGTCGAGGAGTTCACGCCGCGGGGCGTGCACTTCGCTGACCTGCTGGGGGAGGAAGCGGCATGAGGCATCAATTCAAGGCTGGTGACCTTGCGCTGATCGTCGGCACCCTCACGGCATACGAGACGCTGGGCAGAACGGTGGAGCTGATTGAATACCTTGGGAATGACCGGGTGATTTTCCTTGAGGCTGGCGGCTGGGTAGACAACGTCGAGGAGAACCGTATCTGGCTCGTTCGGCTGACCGATGGCCAGTACACCGACAAGCGCGGTGTGACGACCTCCGAAGGGCCATGCAGAGAGCAGTTCCTTATGCCCCTGCGCGGCGACTTTCAACCCGCGCAGCAGAAAGCCAAGGAGGCCGAGCCATGCGCGTAGCCGAGATCAAGCTGAAGAAGTGCAAGGCGCCAGGTTGCGGCCAGCGCTTCAAGCCGACAATGACCACGCAGAAGGTGTGCAGCATCGCCTGTGCCAAGGCCATGGCCAAAGATCCGAAGCTGCAGAAGGTCGCGGCCAAGGTCATCACCAAGCAGGCCCGCCAGGACCTGCAGAAGCGCCGGGAGAAGCTGAAGACCCGCCGCGAGCACATGGCCGAGGCGCAGGCCGCGTTCAATGCCTACATCCGCGAGCGCGACGCCGGCCTCCCGTGCATCAGCTGCGACTCGAATCCGAGCGACCACGACCTGATTACCGGCAGCCGCTGGGACGCTGGCCATTACCGCTCGGTGGGCGCCTGCCCCGAGTTGCGGTTTGAACCGTTCAACGTCCACCGCCAGTGCGTGAAGTGCAACCGCAACCTGTCGGGGAACGCGGTCGAGTACCGCATCCGCCTGGTGAAGCGCATCGGAGCTGACCAGGTTGAATGGCTCGAAGGGCCTCATAAGCCCCAGCGCCTGACCATCGAAGACCTGCAGGCCATCAAGGCCCTGTACAGGCAGAAGCTCAAAGACCTGAGGAGGGCGGCTGCATGACCTGGACTATCGCAGATACAGCCGGCGCGCTGCTGGTGGTCATGACCATCGCTTCCACCTGGTGCGTAGTGCGCGCCAAGGGCATCGAAAGTCGCCGCAAGAAGGAGAACGGCCCATGCAACTGAACAGCGCACGCCAAGCGTGGCACGACTGCCTCTACACTGCGTGGGACAGCCAGGGCGCATTCATCGAACAGCTGGGCCTGTTGGGCACTATGGTCCAGACCACAGAGAAGCAGCGGAAGGCGAGCCATGCCGTGCACCAGGCGTTGGCCGGTGGTGTGCAGGCGGTAATCTTCAAGCTGCCCGGCAGTCTACGCGCCTTCGGCAACTTCATGTACGCCCCGCAGAGCGGCGACAACGAGCGCGAGGTGGCCGAGGAGTGCGTGTTCTCGCTGGCAATGGCCAGGTCGGGCCGTATGACCGCGGCCAAGCGCGAGCGCTGTGAGTATGTGGCCAAGGGCGTGATGTTCCGGTACCGCCGCATGCACCAGGGCGGGCAGTCATCAGCGCAGGACCCGTTTGAAAGCCCGGAGTGGTTCAAGCGCTGGATCGACGATGTGCACGGCGTGACGCTTCCCTCATGCGCCTGGGCCAGGGACTGGGAGCCATTCGTGCAGATTTGCTTCGAGGTCTGCGAGGACCTGGACAAGCGCGCACTGTCGCCGGTGTCAGCCGCAATCTACGAAATGAAGGAGGCCGCTTGAGGGCCTATTGCGTTCCCGCACGTGTGATGGCACTATTTGTCCATTGTTAGAGTTTTGCCTTCGGCAAGCTCATCTAGAAACCGGCCAAAGCGCCGGTTTTTTTGTGCCCGCAGAAAAGCAAAAGCCCCGAACTGGTCGGGGCTTTCTTGTTTGTGCAGCGAGAAAAAGAGAGGGCGACTCCAGCGGGTGCTGTAACACCCAAGGGAGACGCCAGATCGCAGACTACACCTGCAAGCCAGCCAAGGCCCTCACTGCTCGCGCGAGCGGGGCGGAGCCTAGCAGAAAAATCCAAGGCTTTGCAGATGCTTAAAGATATCCGTTGCGGTAATTGCAAACGACTCCTCGCCCGAGCGGCGGGGATCACCCAGCTCCAGATCAAGTGCTCCCGCTGTGGGGCGCTGAATCATGTGAGGGCCTCGAGCCCCGAGCCATCGCCTTTGAGCGACATGAATGCGGAAATTCCGCAAATCAACCCTCGCTTATAGGAAAAAAATCAATGGCTTTTAACTACCCTCTGCTCGCTCAAAGCGGTGGCTCTGTTTTCCCTCCTAAAACCATTCTTGGTGTTAATCAGTACATTCAGTCGCCCAATGGGCGGTACAGGCTGATCAACCAGTCGGACCTGAACCTTGCTCTGTACGATGGCCCAACCGCAATTTGGGTTGCTGATAAGCACTCCCCAAATAGTGACGAGTATTATCCGAAGGTGTGGAAGAAAGACGACGCCTCCCAGGTCTACATGAACCACGTATTGGGGCTGCTGGACCTCGACCGCCGCCGTATTTGGCACACAGTGAACACCGACATTCCCTACGGCGGTAGCCAAGAAAATGCGGCCGGGCGTACTTACCTTCAGCTCCAGGATGACGGCAACATGGTCATCATCGATGCATTTCCCCTGTGGGAGATTACTGCATCGGTCTCTATCAAGCCGCAGTCCACTGCCTCAATCATCAAGCCTGGCACCATTCTTAATCCCGGCGACACCTTCAAAGCCGGCAAGTCCCGGCTTGTCTTCCAAGGCGACGGCAACCTGGTCTTCTACGGTGAGAACGACCGTGTTATTTGGGCGTCCTACACCCAAAATAAAGGTGCTGCCTTCGCAGCTATGCAGACGGACGGCAACTTCGTCATCTACAGCACCGATCGGAAGCCCCTGTGGCATACCGGCACTGATGGTCACCCAGATGCCTACGCCCGGGTTCAGGAAGACGGCAGCTTCTCGATCGTGATGGATCGCGTGTGCTGGGCTCGCTTTGGCTTTACGCCGACCGTTAAGCCGATTCGCGTGTATTACCCAAATCACGCCGACCCGATTGAGCAAGGCACTGACCCATTCCCTACCTATGGCCATATCGGCTTTGAGTTCTGATCTGTAACAAGGTGAGGCATGTCTGAAAGGCATGTCTCGCCACACTTTAGATCGAGCGTGCTTATTGACGCCCGAAATCACGATTTTATGGCGGAGCCGCCCGCTGCTTAGCCAGGAGAACACTGATGGACCCGACCGACCTCGGCCCAGGCACAGCCACCTGGCTGGGCGGAACGGGCACCGTCTTACTGGGCGGCTTTTTATGGCTCCGCAAGTTTCTCTCGAAGGATGCCGCCGACCGCGCCATGGACAACGCTGACATCGGCACCGTGCGCCGTCTGAACGAACTGCTCGACTCCGAGCGCGAGGCCCGCAAGCTTGCCGAGGCGCGCGCCGACCAATTCGCCAAGGAGCGTAACGAGCTCGCTGCAGCAGTTGGTCGAATGGAGGGGAAGATTGAAGCGCTGACCGGGCAGGTGTCTCAGCTCACCGACAAGGTGACGAGCCAGAGCGCCGAGATCGCCCGGCTACGCGCTCAGCTTGGAGGTGATGCGTGATGGACAGATGCGCACTTGAATTTGTCGCTCGCCGCTGGTGGCGCCGGGCTGAGATCTGGGTTATCGCCCTGGTGTTGATAACCGGTGGTGCGGTGCTGGGCTGGCAGTCGGCTTATTGGGCCATGACCAGCACCCAGGCCAGCCAAGTAAAGCAGATCCGCGAAGCCTACGACGCCGCCATGGCTGAGCGCGATCAGCGCCTGGATGAGCTGACCCGGAAGGCGGAGAACGCCGCCGCCAAAGCATCCAAGGCTGCAATGACCGCCAACCAGGCAGCCGATAAAGCGGACGAGGCCCTCAATCGGGTTGCGCCGTAACTGCGCTATAGGATCCTTTGATCACTGAAAGATCAAGATTCGTCTCATCGTTGTCAGGCGTTACGCCGAACGAATGATTGCCAAATTGGCCCAGTGAGATGCAAGCGGTCACCCGAGGAGTGGTGCCGGCATCACGGACTCGGATCATCTCTCGAACCAATCCATCCATGATAGGGCCGTGCGCATCTATTTGAAGGTGTGTGACCATGGATATACGTTCTGCCAGCGCGTGCGCATCGGTGTACTGATGAGACTACTTGTTCCTGACCCTGAAATTCTTACTGAGGTCGAGGCACAAAGTTACTTCGCCATCCTTGTTGCAGATCTCAGCATCGGTTGATTCCAGTCCGTACCAAGTATCGCCGTCAATCTCGATGTGGATTGCAGTTGTCTTCTTCAATAGCGAGCGCCGCATGAGACCACCTCCTGAAAAGGGCAAGCATACATGACCACCATTGCGTACAAGGATGGCGTGATCGCCTACGACTCGCAGATCACTCGTGGAGAGGTAATCGTCTACGACGACTATGACAAGTGCCTGGTCCGTGATGGCGTGCGCCTGTTCTGTTCGGGTGCTACGCCAGACTTCCTGGTGCTGGTTGACGTCTACTTTGGTGCAAAGCCTGCCGGGCCAGTAGATGTGACGGCTATGGTGCTCGATGGTGAGAGCCTGATGCTCGTGGCAATCGACAATGACACGGGCCTCTCGAGGTCGCCAATCATGCTCGACAGGCCGTATGCCATAGGTAGCGGGACGCCATTCGCCTTTGCTGCCATGGATATGGGGGCATCCGCCGAAAAGGCCGTCGAGATGGCAGCCAGGCGAGATACCAGTACTGGCGGCAGGGTTCGTACATTCCGGATATGCGAGTAGGCAGCCGCAGTCTAATGCGGCGCCTTGAGAAGTTTCAGCCACCTACCTGCTATAGATCATCAAGCTTGTAGTGAGCTCCCTTGTGTTTTCTATCTAGCTCAATGAACTCGTCGGTCGCTTCGCTCCAGAGCTCAATGTATCTCTCTGACTCCGGCCTGCTGAGCCCGACGAAGACCTCTTCACCGGCGGAGTTCGTATAGATGGCCTTCTGAAGTGTCAGAAGTTTGCGGGTTGAGGGTTCCAGATTAAGCATTCATTCGGCCTCGTTCAGACGGTCGCATTCCCGCTCGGCATCAGCCTGAGACGAGTAGTAGTCAGGCAGGTTTTGTTTAGTGCTCGAATCGTAGATGGCAAAGCCAGGCGGGGATGACGTCGAGGTTCTTAGCCCATGCTTTGCGCCGCCGATCTCAATAGAGACTCGCCGTTTCACTTTGTATCTCGGCTCCATGGTTCCTTCCTTGTAGTTGGCGTACGAGCCCCATCAATACCGGCAAACAGCCAGTACTTCAAGATGTAGGTTTTTTATGAGTCGACCTGTGCCTCCGACAGATCTTCTGGGTTCCCCGTGTTTGACTCTTCGCCCAGCACCTGAGGTTTGGGAGTGGGTACAAACCGAGATCCTCGCTGATACAGGTAGCATCCATAACCCCGAGCACGCCCATTTGATTGACGCAAACATCGGCGTCCTGTGGGCATCGACGGGATTCGCCAAACAGGGGCGCGTGGTTCTCGGTCAGGCCGAACAGCTGATGTTCCGCGCTGGCGGGTGGCAGAAAGCCCGGCAAGAGCAGCAGATGCGGGAGTGGTTCGGGGAAGAGCCGTCCTACCTCATCACCCTGGCTGGTGATTACTGCGCCCAGTGCAGCGACGCGGAGTTCTGCGCCCTGGTCGAACACGAGCTCTACCATATCGCCCAGGCAACCGATGAGTACGGCGCCCCGAAGTTCACCCAGGAGGGGCTGCCCAAGCTATACCTGCGTGGTCACGACGTAGAAGAGTTCGTCGGTGTTGTTAGGCGCTACGGTGCCAGCGAAGACGTACAGCAGCTTATCTACGCTGCAAGCCGGCCGCCAGAGGTGGCCAAGATCATCATTTCGAGGGCCTGCGGAACCTGTCTGCTCAAGTCGGCGTGATCCTTGACAGCCCTTGACGGAACCCAAATCTATGGCAGCCCTGAAAAATGAGGTGAAGGCCTTCATCGTTCAGGCTCTGGCCTGCTTCGATACACCGAGCCAGGTGTCGCAGGCCGTCAAGGAGCAATACGGGGTGGAGGTATCTCGCCAGCTGTGTGAGAGGTACGACCCGACGAAGTATTCCGGGCGCGACCTGGCGCAGAAGTGGAAAGATTACTTTCACGAGTGCAGGACCCGGTTCAGAGAGGAAACCAGCGACATCCCGATCGCCAACCGGGCATACAGGTTGCGCGGTCTGAGCAGGATGGCCGAGAAGGCCGAGAACATGCGAAACCTCGCCTTGACAGCCCAGCTTTACGAGCAGGCGGCCAAGGAGTGCGGCGACATGTACGTCAACCGCAAAATCGAACCCGACAAGCCCCTGGGCTCCCAGGCGGACCAGCAGCACGCCATTGCTGAGTACAAGCTGGAGCCAGACGAGAATGTCCCCGCTACCCCGTACCTATGAGGCACCGGTAAAACTGACGCCCAAGCAGGCGAACATCTACGTCTGGGGCTTCCAGCGTAATGCGCGCTTCCGTGATGCGGTATGCGGGCGTCGATTCGGTAAGACCTTCCTCGGCAAGGCGGAGATGCGCCGCGCGGCTCGCCTGGCTGCTGAGTGGGGCGTGAGCGTAGAGGATGAGATCTGGTACGCGGCCCCGACGCAGAAGCAAGCCCGCCGGGTGTTCTGGCGCCGACTGAAGCAGGCCATCCCGCGAGAGTGGCGAGAGTGCAAGCCGAACGAGTCGGACATGCTGATCACGCTCAAAAGCGGTCACCTGATCCGCTGCGTGGGTCTGGAGAACTACGACGACCTGCGCGGTTCAGGCCTGTTCTTCGTTCTGGTGGACGAATGGGCGGACTGCAAGTGGGCGGCTTGGGAAGAAGTCCTGCGGCCGATGCTGTCGACGTGTGAGTACGTGATACCTGACGTCGGCAAGTGCAAGGGCGGCCACGCGCTGCGCATTGGCACCCCCAAGGGCTTCAACCACTGTTTCGATACATACCGTGATGGGCAGCCAGACGGCGAGCCCGATCACAAGAGCTGGCTCTACACCTCGTTGCAGGGCGGCAACGTCCCGGCCGAGGAGCTGGATGCCGCTCGCCGGAAGATGGACCCGCGCACGTTCCGGCAAGAGTACGAAGCCAGCTTCGAGAACTATGCCGGGGTCGTTTACTACACCTTCAGCCGCAGCGAGAGCCGCACCAGCGAGCGAATCAAGCCGGGCGAGGCCCTGCACATCGGCATGGACTTCAACGTCATGAAGATGGCGGCGGTGGTCTACGTCGTCAGAGATGGCCTGCCCTTGGCCCTGGATGAGATCCATTCGGTGCGTGACACGCCGGAGATGATCGAGAAAATCAAGGCGCGCTTCCCTGGGCACGGTATCGCGGTTTACCCCGATGCCAGCGGCCAGAACACCAGCAGCAAGAACGCCAGCGAGTCTGACCTGTCCCTGCTGCGCAAGGCTGGATTCACGGTGATCGTGGGTACGCAGAACCCTAGCGTCAAAGACAGAGTGAACTCGGTCAATGCAATGCTGCTGAACACCTACGGTGATCGGCGCCTGAAGGTCAACATCGACCAGTGCCCACAGCTGGCTCTGTGCCTCGAGCGGCAGACCTACGACAAGCATGGCGACCCGGACAAAGACCCGAAGAAGGGGCACGACCACATGAACGACGCCGCCGGCTACTTCATCGCCAAGCGATACCCAATCAACGTGGAAATGACCATAAGCCAATCCCTGAGAATGTGACCATGAGCGATAACCCGAGCATCACGCTGCCAGCAGTCAACGCGATGCGTGAGTACTGGGCTGTGATCTCTCCGCTGATGGGCGGCACCATGGCCATGCGGGCCGCGGGTAAGTGCCTGCTCCCGCAGTATCCGGCCGAGGCCGACGATTCCTACCAGGAGCGCCTAAGGCTCTCGACCCTGCTGCCGGCCTATTCCGAGACGGTCGGCAACATGACTTCCCGCGTGTTCGCTGAGCCGCTGCAGATTGGCGACGATGTTCCAGATGACATCGTGGAAATGACCAAGGATATCGACTGTGCGGGCAACGACCTGAACTCCTGGGCGGTTGGCTTCTTCAGCGAGGGCATGAGCCACGGGCTTTGCCACGCGTTCGTTGACCACCAGCGCGCCGACCAGGTGAAGACGAAGGCCGAAGAGAAGGCCGCAGGCGTTCGCCCCTATGTCGTGCTGGTTAAGCCCGAGCAGGTGCTGGGCTGGCGGTCCAAGAACGGCGTGCTCACCATGATCCGCTTCCTCGAAGTGGTTGAGGAAGAAGACGGCGAGTTCGGCGCGATTTGCGTCGAGCAGATCCGTGTTTTAGAGCCTGGCGCATGGCGAATCTATCGCCGGAAGGAAAAGGGCGGCGAGTTCGTCATCCATGACGATGGTGTGAACAGTCTGACCCATATTCCATGGGTTACCTTCTACACCGGTCGCACTGGCTTCATGACCGCCAAGCCGCCGATGCTGGAGCTGGCGCACCTGAACGTGAAGCACTGGCAGAGCCAGAGCGATCAGGACAACATTCTCCACGTCATCCGCGTGCCTATCCTAGTGCGCATCGGCGTGCAGATGAGCTTCAATGACCAGGGCGTCCCGGTATCTCCTGAGTTCAAGGTCGGCACCGGCTCGCTGACTGACCTGCCGAAAGACGGCAACCTCAAATACGTAGAGCATACCGGCCAGGCTGTCGAGTCCGGGCGCACTGCTTTGCAGGACCTGATCAACGAGATGCGCATGGCCGGCGCCAAGCTGCTCACGCCTGACAAGTCCGCGACCAAGACCGCGACTCAGGCGGAAGAGGAGGCAGCTCAGGAGTTGTCGCCTCTGGCCCGTGTGGCTCATCACTTCGCCGACTGCCTGGCCCAACTGCTGCAGTACATGGCTGACTACCGCTCTCTCGGCGATGGCGGCACTGTCGAGATGCGAGGCAACTTCGACGTTGACTACATACCAGAGGTGTCGCTCCCGACGCTGGTCTCCATGGCGAACGCAGGCATGATCTCCAAGGAGACGCTATTCACCGAGATGCAGCGCCGCGGCGTGATCAGCGATGAATACGACTGGGAAGACGAACTGGCCAAGATTGAGGCTCAGGGCCCGGCCCTCGGTACGCTGTGATGAGTACGGCTAATGAGCAGTTGCTGAACGAACTGATCGGGCATGAGGTTGATCTGTCCAGGCTGAGCAACAGTCAGGTCGTGACGATCATCAAGATCTTGAACAACAAGGATGCCGACCTCCGGGCAGCCTTGATCGAGGCGATCGACAACCTGGACGCCGACCTGTCGGCCTCGGCCGTAGATTTTGCCCTGTCAGCGGTGCTTCGGATCAACCAGCAGACCTTCGTCGAGATCCGCCTGGCGATGGACCGGATAACCGACGGGCTGATCAGCTACGAACTTGCATTCCAGCAGAGCGCGCTTCGCGCGGCTCTACCGGCGCTGGTGCAGGAGGCATACCCCGTTGTGTCGCCGGCGTTCAGCGCGGTGAAAGCAATCGCTCAGGCGCGGCCATTCCAGGGGCGCTTGCTCAGGGAGTGGATGGCTGGCATTGAGTCCAGCCGTGCAGCCACAGTGCGCGACGCGGTGCGTGCGGGTGTGGTCGAGGGGCGTACTACTGCCGACATCGTTCGCACGGTCATGGGCAGCCGGGCTCAGCAATACGCAGATGGCTCGCTCCAGAAGGCCAGGCGCGACGTTGAGGCGGTTGTGCGATCTGCGGTATCCCATACGGCCGAATCGGCCAGTGACGCAGCGTACGAAGCCAACAGCGACATCATTAGCCATGTCGAGTGGCTCAGTACATTGGACAACCACACGTCGTCCGACTGCCGAATCCGTGACCGCCTGCCGTACACGCTGGGAACCTACAAGCCCATTGGGCACCAGGTTCCCTGGCTGGCCGGCCCCGGGCGCATCCACTTCTGCTGCCGATCCTCCAAGGTTCCTGTGCTCAAGAGCGCCAAGGCCCTGGGCTTCAGCGACGGAGCAACGCGGGCGAGCATGGACGGCCAGGTGCCGGAGTCAACCACCTATGCCGAATGGCTTGGGAAGCAGTCGGCAGCTCGTCAGGACGAGATCCTCGGGCCTGAGCGCGGCAAGCTGATGCGCCAGGGCAAGCTCAAGCTCAAAGACTTCTACAACGACAAGGGCAAGTTTCTTACTCTTGAGGAACTGCGCAGCCGTATGACTGGTGCCTTATAATCCTGGCTTTTCCTGGCCTAGGTAGATCTGATGAAGGTTGTATCAGTATTGATTGCTGTCATGGTTGTCGGTGTCTTGTCTGCGCTTGCAGGTCTGACGGCCGGCATTAACTTCAATCCTCAGTCCACGGTAAAATTTGTGCCCGACTGGGGAAGTCTTGGTGACTGGGTTTCAGGTGTAGGCGCATTTGGTGCTATCTGGGTGGCATTGGCGCTGGCAAACAAGCAGCGGAGCCAAGAGCTTCCAGATCTGCGATTCTCCATGTCGGGTAAATATACGTTTACACTCGTCAATCATGGAAAGCTCCCAGTCATGGTGAATGCTCACAACGTAATTCTGTCTAACCCTAAGGGCGGGGGATCGTTCTGGTTTGGACCTGACTGTCTGTCTAATGATCCTCAGGTGGTAGAGCTGGCGTTTGGGCAGCAAGTGTCTTTCAAGTACTCGGAAGATGTGCTGGGGCACATTGTAGATTGGATTAATAGTAGTTGTGGCGGTAATTTCCAAGATATGAGGTTTATTGTTGGTACGCCGACCAAGGCCTTTGATTTTCCAGCCGATGATTACTTGATTAATCATATAAGATTTGAAATGAAAAAGTCTCCTTTGACTAAATAAGTAGTTGAATCCTTGATGAGGCCCTACCTACGTAGGGCTTTTTTTTGCCCGCAGTTCGGATGGACGGGGCGCAATAGGGCCGGATGGCCTGCGATGGGCGGATGCCCGGAGACCGATATGAAACTGAAGCTCGATGACCAAGGCCATGTTGTTGTTCAGGATGGCAAGCCCGTCTACATCTACGACGACGGTAAGGAACTGCCCTTCGATGCGGCTGGTACCGCCGGGACCATCTCCCGCCTGAATGGGGAGGCGAAGTCCCATCGCGAGCGTGCCGAAGCTGCCGAGGGCAAGCTGAAGCTGTTCGATGGTATCGAGGATGGCGAGGCCGCCCGCAAGGCGCTGGAGACCATCAAGAACATCGACGAAGGCAAGCTCATTGCCGCCGGCAAGGTCGAAGAGATCAAGCTTGCAGCCCAGAAGGCCGCACAGGACCAAGTGGCTGCTGCCAGCAAGACGCATACCGAAGAGCTCGCCAAGGCTCAGCAAGGCCTGGCACAGCGCGACCAGACCATCCACAACCTGCTCATCGGTGGCTCGTTCAAGGGCTCCAAGCTCATCAGCGAGAAGTTCGCCATTCCGGCCGACATGGTGGAGTCCCACTTCGGCAAGGCCTTCATGGTCGAGGAAGGCAAGGTCGTGGCCTACGGCGACGACGGAAACAAGATTTTCTCCCGGGTTCGCGCAGGCGAGCTCGCAGACTTCGACGAGGCGCTGGAAACCCTCGTCGAGCGCTACCCGCACAAGGACTACATTCTGAAAAGTTCAGGTGCTAATGGCGGTGGTGCACAGCACGGCGGCAATGGCCAGACCGGCAAGAAGTCCGTCACCCGCCAGCAGTTCGACCAGATGAACCCCGCCGAGAAGTCCGCATTTGCTGGCTCCGGCGGCATCGTCACCGAATAACCGCTGGCAAACAGTCCATGCCGTGCCCCTGGATAGGGGGCGGCGCTTGGGTCGGATGACCCGTATTCACAAAACCCAAACGCCGATCCTTAGGAGATCCAAATGGCTAACACCCTTACTGGCCTGATCCCAACCCTCTACAACGCGCTCGATGTCGTGTCGCGCGAGTTGGTTGGCTTCATCCCTGCCGTGTCCTCGGACATGACCTTCGAACGTGCTGCGCTCGGTCAGACTGTTACCTCTCCGGTAACCAACGGCGCGACCGCTAGCGACATCGTCCCAGCGGTAACCCCGCCAAATGACGGCGACCAGCAAATCGGCCAGGTCTCGATGACCATCAACAAGGCCCGACGCGTGCCGATTCGCTGGAACGGCGAGGAAAAGCTGGGCCTCGACAACAACGGCGCCTCGTTCAACGTCATTCTGCGTGACCAGATGGCCCAGGGCATGCGCACCCTGGTCAACGAAGTCGAGGCTGACCTGGCTGCGGTGGCCGTGAACGCCTCGCGCGCCTACGGCACTGCTGGCACAACCCCATTTGCCACCAACCTGGCTGACAGCGCCCAAATGCGCCGCATCCTCTCCGACAACGGTGCTCCGCTTGGCGACCTGCAGATGGTGATCGACACCTCCGCCGGCGCGAACATGCGGACCTTGACCCAACTGTCGAAGGCGAACGAAGCAAACGACGACAGCCTGCTGCGCCGCGGTGTGCTGCTGGATGTGCACGGCTTCGCTATCCGCGAGTCGGCCCAGGTGAAGACCCCAATCATTGGCAGCGCTGCTTCCGCGACCACCAACACTGCCGGCTATGCCGTCGGTACCACCGCCATCGTCCTGGCCTCGGCCGGTACCGGCGGTGTTGTGGCTGGCGACATCATCACCTTCGCCAGCGACAGCAACAAATACGTCGTCGCCGCAGGCGATACCGATGTTTCCAACGGCGGCACTATCACCCTGGCTGCTCCTGGCCTGCGAAAAGCCATCCCGGCCGCCGCCACTGCGCTGACCGTCGTATCGGCCAGCACCCGTAGCGCAGCATTTGCCCGCTCGGCGATCGCACTGGCTACCCGTGCACCGGCTCTGCCACCTCAGGGCGACTCGGCAATCGACCGCATGCTGATCACTGACCAGGTCAGCGGCCTGACCTTTGAAGTGGCGATGTACGCCCAATACCGCCAGATGCAGTACGAAGTGTCGCTGGCCTGGGGCACCAAGGCGGTCAAGTCCGAGCACATCGCCAGCCTGCTGGGCTGATACCGAAACCGGTTGCGGCTGGCGCTGCGTGCGCTGGCCCACCTCTCCAGGAGAAGTTCATGAGCAACAAGACCCTGAAAGTAAAGCCATGGGGCGAAGGTCAAGGCGATTTCGTTGTGATCAACGAGGCGGACTTTGATCCGGACCTGCATGACCTGCTGGGCGAGGCTGAGAAGCCCGGCAAGGCCCCGAGCATCGACGACATCCGTGCAGCCCTGACCGGACGAAACATCCAGTTCGATCCCAAGGCCAAGAAGCCGGAGTTGCAGAAGCTGCTCGATGACGCGATCGCGGCTGAAGAGTTGGTCACCAAGCTGAAAGCGGCCCTCACCGAGAAGGGCGTCCCGTTCGGCGATGAAGCCAGCCTGGAAGACCTGCAGAAGCTGCTGGGCGAGGCCGAGTAATGACCACCTACATCACCGTCGAGCAGGTAGACGCCCTGCTTGGGCAGGCCTGGGCGCCCGACGACCAGAAAGCCCGGGCGGTGCTGATGGCCAACACCTGGCTGACGAACCTCCGTCTCCCTTCGTTCGATCCGGTGCCGGATGCCGTCGTGCAGGCCGGTGCTGAGATTGCCCGGGAGGCGGCTGCCGGCAACATCTACGGCACAAAGGAGACCGGCGTGCTGAGCAAGTCGGTCAACGCCGACGGCGTGTCCAGCAGCAAGACGTTCTCCCAGTCGTCTCGCAAATTTAGCGCTGGTGAGTCATTTGCCCTTGCACTGCTGGCGCCATATCTGAACAACACTGGCCAGACTAAGGTTGTGAGGAGCTGATATGGGGCTTCGCGATGAACTACAGGCCGACCTAGCCGAGGCGTTCGATACAGACCTTGCCGATGCGGTTTCGGCGGTTGAGGGTAGTAGGTCGGTGGCGGGCACGTATGACCCGGTAAAGGGCGGCAGTACGCCGGCCGCAACCCTGTCATACGCCGGCCGCGGCGTCTTTGGGCAGTACCAAGCCCGCGAGGTCGACGGCACGCGCATCTTGACCTCGGACGTGCGCCTCAAGGCCCTGCAGAACGAACTGCTCTTGAGGGATGGCGAGCAGATCACTGATATCCCCGCCACTCCTGCCATCGGCGATCGCATCAGCGGCTATCGGGTCATGAACGTGGGGCAGGACGCGGCCAAGGCCACTTGGACCATCCAACTGAGGAAGTGACCATGGCCCGCGGCTCACACATGACAGACCGCTATGGCGGGCTGGATGGAAGCTTCGCTGCTCAGCTACAGCAGTTCGCCGAGCAGGCAAAAGAGGCAATGGACCTGACCTTTCGTGAAGTCGTGATCATGGTTGGTCGAAGGCTGGTGACTATGTCGCCGGTCGGCAATCCGGACCTCTGGAAGGTCAACATAGAGGCTCAGGGCAGTGCATCGGAGAAGATTGCGGCGTACAACTCCAGGGCCGAAGCCATCAATGCCAGTATCACGTCGAACCCCGGCAACTACACCAAAAGTGGAAACCTCAAGGAAGGACTTCGCCTTCGTAAACCACTCACCAAGCGTGAACAGCGCGAAAACTTCGGGTTTGGCGTTCGAAGCGTTGGCCAGGGCTATGTCGGTGGCCGATTTCGCAGCAACTGGCAGCTTTCTACTGGTGTTCCAGCAGTTGGCGAGATTGAGGATATCGAAAGCGCGGGTGAGACCCTGGACAGGATCATCGCTGCAGCTGGTGACCTGAGCGCAGGCGAGGTCGCATTCATCGTAAACAACCTGCCATATGCCATCCCCTTGGAATACGGCCATAGCACCCAGGCTCCGGCCGGCATGGTCCGTGTCACCGTCGCCGATTTCCAGCGGATCGTAGAAGCAGCCATTAGGACCCATCGAGTATGAGCCATGCACGAGCCCGTCAGGCCATCGAGATAAAGCTGATGGCCTGGGCAGCGGCGCGCCCGATCCGGGTCGCGAACTTCGAGCAGGGTTTCGAGGCCTTGCCGGGAGAAACATACCTGCAGGCTTACCAGCTGCCTGGGGAAACCACCTGCCGTTACTTGGGTGGCGAGGCCTACGAGTACACCGGAATCTACCAAGTCAGTATCACCTGCCCGGCGGGCCAGGCCTTGGCGACCGCCGAATCGCTGGTAGATGAGCTCAGCGCCCTGTTCCATGTCGACTCTAAGCTCAGCCGCAACGGCTTCGAGGGAATGGTCACCGAGCCAGTTGACCAAGGCCCAAGCATCCCCGAGTCGGCGACCTACACGGTGCCGGCCAGCTTCACCTACCGCGGTGTCGCGGACCAATCGCCCGCTGGGGCATAACCAACCGCCGCCTGGCGGGCTATCAAGAGGAAACAACCATGGCCGCACGCTTCCCGCTGCCGAACGGCTCCGTGCTGGAAATCGCCAGCGTACTCGCCGCTGCCGTAGCCTTCACCGCTCTAACCAACGCTGCGCCGCCTGTGGCCAGCGCTGCAGGACACACCATCAAGAACGGTGATGTTCTTGTCGTCAGCTCAGGTTGGTCGCTGATCAACGACCGCGCTGTTCGCGCGGCCAGTGTTGCCGCTGACAAGTTTTCGCTGGCCGGGCTGAACACCACCAACACCGATAAGTACACGGCCGGGGCGGGTGTGGGCTCTGTTATCCCGGTGACCAACTGGGCTCAGATCTCGAAGGTGACCGCTTTCACCTCTTCGGGAGGTGAGCAGCAGTACCTCACGGTAGGGTACCTGGAGGACGACGACGATCGCCAGTTCCCCACCAATCGCAACCCGATCACGCTGTCGATCACTGTCGAGGATCAGCCTGCGGCTGCCTACGTGGGCCTGGTCGAGGCCTATGGCGATAGCAAGGAACTGACCGTGGTGCGCCTGAAGTTGCCAAATGGCGACCAGATCCTCTATCCGGGTTACGTGAGCATCACCACCACCCCAACGATGGAGCGTAACAACCTCATGACCCGCACCATCAGCATCGCGCTGTCGGGACGTCCGGTCCGTTACTTGGCCGGCGCATAAGGAGCCCCCATGGCGAAGATCAAAATCGCGCAGGACCCGACGTTCACTGCCGAGGTGCAGGTTCCTCGAATCGGTGGAGAGCCAGTGCCGGTGGAATTCGAGTTCCGCTATATGGATCGCGTGACGCTGGCCGGCATGTTTGATCGCTGGAACAAGGCTCGCGACGCTTGGGCGGAGCAGGCTAGGGTCGACAACGCTACGTGGGAAGAGGTGACCGCTGGCGAAATCGCTCTGCAGGCCGAGCAACTGGGCGAAATCGTCACAGGATGGGACTTGGAGGACAAGTTCAGTCAGAAGGCGATCCTCGAGCTGGTCCGTACCTGCACGGGTGCGCCTAAGGCCGTCATCGACGCCTTCCAAGCTGCTTACAGCCCGGCCCGATTGGGAAACTGAGGGCGGCGGCCCGGGCCTGTTATGAGCGTGGGCCATCTGCCGAGCAACTGGCCCCGCTGGGGCTGACCCTGGCGGACATCCCTGAAGAGGAAGTGGAGGTTTGGCCAGACGCTTGGCCAGCCTTTCGGCTGTTCGACGCGATGGGCACGCAGTGGCGGGTTGGAACGGGCGGCCCGTCTGGCCTGGACTACTCAGCCATCCCCGCAACAGCCTCGATGCTCGGCATCAAGCGCCGCGACCTCACCGACATTTTTCCCGATCTCCGCGTCATGGAGGTTGAGGCCTTGGCCGTCATGGCCGAATCCATGGAGTAGATCATGACCACCATTGCCTCTCTCGGTCTTCAGATCGATTCCGGCGATGCTGTCGAGGCCAAGGATAACCTCGACCAGCTGACGGACGCTGGCAAGCGCACCGAGGAGTTGGCTGGACGAACTGGGCGCGCCTGGGAGACTGCCCTGGGCAGCTTGCAAGGTGATACCCGCCAGATCGTCCAGGAGCTGCAGTCGCTCAACGCCAAGCAGGCCGAGCTGGCGCAGCAGATGGCGACCGTGGGGCGTGCTGTTACCAGCGCCTCAACGGCGTTCAGCAGTGCCGCAGCGAATATGGGGGCGTTCCGAACCGAAGCCGCTCAGGCGGGTAAGGTTCAGGAAACGCTGACCAGTGCCACAGATGCGGGCGCCCAAGCCGGCCGGCGCGCTGCCGAATCCGCCGACGAGCAGCAGGCCAGGATTCTGGCCGTGGCCAAAGCCTCGATGGAGGCCAGCCAGTACGTTCAGTCGCTCAACCGGGCCACCGAGCACACAGTCGAGGTCACCTCTCAGGCTAACGCTGTCCTGTCCGAGAGCGCAAGTCGGCAGGCTGCCATCAACAGCCGGGCCCAGGCCCTCATTGCCACAGAAGAGCGCCAGGCGGAGGCGGCGAAGAAGGCAGCCGGCGCGCATCGGGAAGAAGGCCAGGCGCTGGAAGAGCTGCTGGGTAAGATCGACCCGACCGTCGCAGCTATGAGCCGGCTGGATCAGATGGAGCAAAAGCTGAAGGGCTTCCGCACCCGCGGCGCGCTCGATACGGAGACCTTCGGCGAGTATCAGGCGAAGATCGACCAGGCGCGCACTGCATTGGGCGGCGCCGATATTGCGCTGAACAAGACGGGTATGTCGGCCAAGGCCACCGCAGCAGCACTGCGCGGCGTACCGGCTCAGTTCACCGATATCGTGGTGTCCTTGCAGGGTGGACAGGCTCCGCTCCAGGTATTACTACAGCAGGGCGGGCAGCTCAAGGACATGTTCGGCGGCGTGGGCCCAGCCATTCAGGCGCTGGGCGGCTACGTCCTTGGCTTGGTGAACCCGTTCACCGTCGCAGCGGCGGCGGTCGGCGTGCTCGGATATGCCTACTACTCGGGCAGCGAAGAGGCGGTCGGTTTCCAGAAAGCGCTGATCACCACCGGCAACGCGGCCGGCACGACGTCGGACCGGCTTTCCGGCATGGCGCGCGAGGTCGCCGCGACTGTCGGTACCACCGGCGCCGCGGCCGAGGTACTCACCCAGCTGGCCGGCAGCGGCAAGATCGCCGCTGGCAGCTTCGTCGAGATCACCGAAGCCGCTTTGGAGTGGCGCTCGGCGACCGGGGAGGCGGTAGAGGAAACAGTTGCCGAGTTCGTGAAGATCGGCAAAGACCCGGTGACGGCGGCCAAAGACCTCAATGAGCAGTACAACTTCCTTACCGCAGCGACCTACTCGCAGATCGTTGCATTGAAGGAGCAGGGCGACACCATCGGGGCCGCCAAACTGCTCACCGACACCTATGTCGATACCATCAAAAATCGCAGTAAGGAAGTCACCGAGAACCTCTCGATCTGGGAGCGTGGCTGGAAGGCGCTGCGCGGCGAGGTCGCTGCAACGGTGGATTCGGTCAAGAACATTGGCCGGGATCAGGACATATCGAGCCGAATCGTTGATCTGCAGCGCCAGGTGGCCGCAGCGCAGAGTGCAGTTAATGCTGACAAGGACGACACCGACGCCCAGAAAAAGCTCACCAACGCCAACCTTGAGCTGAAGGGACTTATACAGCAGCGTGACACGCTTGCAGCGATAGCCAGCGCCCGCGCTCTGGACGCCCAGCAGCAACAGGCGGCGGTGGTTGCAATCGGGAAGATCGACGCCCTGGAGAAGTCCGCCAGGACCAATGCCGAGAAGCGGGCCGACGCACTGAAGGAGTACAACAAGTCTCTGGATGCGATCCGCAAGGTCAACCCGAATGATGAACGGCTCAAGCCTGAGACTATCGCCCGAGTGCAGGCCGACATCGCCAAGCAGTTCAAGGATTCTGCAGGGCGCACCACGTCGGTTGACCTCTCCGGGTTCAACGACCAGAAGAACGCGTTGAGCGCCATCCTGACCGAGTACAAGAATCATCAGAAGGAGCTGGATGCGGCGCAGAAGGCCGGGCTTATCTCACAGGAGTCGTACGCCGCCCAACGCGCTGCGATCATCGAGCAGCAGAAGGCCGAGGTCACGAACGCCCACGAGGCAGAGATCAAGGCGCTGGAGGAGGCCAAGGGGCGAAGCAGTACCAGCGCCCAGCAGCGAATCCAGCTGGACCAGAAGATCGCCGACGCCCGGGCTGCCGTGGTGAAGGCGCAGAAGGATGCCGATACCGAGCTTTCGGTGCTCGCGACCAATGAGCAGGGCCGACTGGGCAAGCAGGCAAGGGCCGTGCAGACCTACACCGACGCCCTCGACCAGCAGGTCCTGGCGTTGAGGCTTCAGGGGCAGCGTGCCGCCGATGGCCTTGGGCTGAGTGACCGCGGGCGCGGCCTGCAGGATCAGCAGAACGGTATCACTGACCGCATCAACCAACAGCGCCTGGATCTGGCCAACCAGTACGGTGATGGCTCTCGCGGCATGAGCCTCGATGAGTACAACCAGAAGCTGGCGGCCCTGAACAATACCGAGAAGGACCTGCAGGAAACCACCGTCGCCAACTACGACCAGATCAAGGCCGCCCAGGGCGACTGGCGCAATGGGGCGTCTTCGGCCTTCCAGAGTTACCTGGATCAGGCCCGGGATGTCGCCGGGCAGACGAGATCTTTATTCACGAATGCGTTCAGCTCGATGGAGGATGCGGTCGTGAACTTTGTCATGACTGGCAAGTTCTCGTTTGCGGACTTCACTAAGTCGATCCTTGCTGACATGGTTCGGATCGAGACCCAGCGGGCGGCATCAGGGCTGCTCGGTAGTCTGGTGAGTTGGGGGGGCACTGCGGCATCCGCCTATTTTGGCGGTGGCGGAGGTAACGGGTTGGAAGCCGGGTCTGCTGGTGCCATTTCCTCAAACCTAGGCGCCTCTCAGGCAGGCTACAGCAGCACCTACTTCCCGCAAGCGCTTGGCGGCGCCTGGTCGAATGGCGTTCAGCTGTTCGCCAATGGCGGCGCATTCACCAACTCAATCGTGAGTACTCCGACCGCATTCGGTATGTCTGGCGGCAGGATGGGCGTAATGGGCGAGGCTGGCGACGAGGCAATCATGCCGTTGACCCGCACCTCCGGGGGGCAACTGGGAGTAATGGCGGTGGGCGCTGGATCGGGAACGTCGATCAGCCTGTCGGCGCCGGTCAGCATCGTCACCGAGGACCGCAGCAGCGATGGCATGCAGTTGGACCAAGAGGCCCTGCAAAGGAACATGCAGACGCAAATGAAGGCTGCGGCCGAGAGGGCGGTCGCTGATTCTTGGAAAGCCGGCGGGATCAGTTATCGCAACACGCAGGGGAGGCGCTGATGGCAATTGAGAGATTCAACTGGCCGACCCAGCGCGGCGAAACGCCGGACATCAATTATCGGGTACGTGAGTCCCGGTTCGGCGGCGGCTATCGGCAGACGGTTGGCGATGGACCGAACAATAAGGAGGACAGCTACCCGATCACCGTCACTGGGACGAAGGCCCAGGTCCGCAAGATCATGGAATTCTTTGACCGGCACGGCGGCGCCAAGGCCTTTCTGTGGTCTACGCCGCTCGGTGATCTGGGGTTGTTCACATGCAAGGATCCCAAGCCAACGTCTGTAGGCGGCGGTCGATTCAAGGTCTCCGCCACCTTTGAGCGGGCCTTCCACCCATAGGAAGAGAGCATGTCACTGATCAAGGACATCCAGACCCTAGAGCCTGGCAACGAGGTGTTGCTGTTCGAGCTGGATGGCTCGGATTTCGGCGCCAATACGCTGCGGTTCCATGGGCATGCAATCCCGCACTCTGCACAGGAACTGGCCGCCGCTGGCGAGAACGCCGACCAGCTGCCTGCCAAGTCGATCTGGTGGCAGGGCAATGAATACGGCGCCTGGCCCATGCAGATCGACGGCATTGAGGCGAACTCGGACGGCACCGCCGTGCGGCCCACGCTGACGGTCGGTAACGTCAACGGCAGGATCACGGCTCTGTGCCTGGCCTTCGACAACCTGCTCGAGTTCAAACTGACCATCCGTCACACCATGGCGCGCTACCTGGACGCGGAAAATTTCCCAAGCGGCAACCCCGAGGCTGACCCGACCGAGGAGGCGATCGAGGTCTGGTACATCGATCAGAAGGTCTCGGAGAACGGGACCACGGTTTCTTGGGAGCTGGCTAGCCCTGGCGACGTTGGCGGGGAGACGATCGGCCGGCAGATGACTCAGCTGTGCCACTGGGCGATGACCGCAGGCTACCGCGGCCCTAACTGCGGATACACCGGCCCGTACTACGACCTCGATGGAACCGCCACGGACGACCCGGCCAAGGACCAGTGCAATGGTTGCCTGGATTCAGGCTGCACAGTCCGTTTTGGCCAAGGCAACGAGTTGCCATTCGGCGGCTTCCCGGCCGTTTCCCTGATCGCACGGAGTTGACCATGCGCAAACACCTCCTCGTTGCCGTGCAGACGCACGCTGCGGCAGAGTACCCGCGCGAGTGTTGCGGGCTGATCATTTCTGCTGGTCGCTCCCACCGTTATGTGGCCTGCGAGAACACTGCCACAGATCCGGCAGAGGAATTCCGCATCTCGCCTGAAGCCTACGCTGCATCCGAGGATCTGGGCGAGGTGATTGGGATCGTGCACTCACACCCAGACGCTACCAGCAGGCCCTCACCGCGTGATCTGGCCATGTGTGAGGCCACCGGCTTGCCCTGGCACATCCTGTCGTGGCCTGAAGGTGATCTGCGCACTATCACGCCAACCGGTCATACACCATTGCTTAACCGGCCGTTCGTGCACGGTGCCTGGGACTGCTGGCAGGTCTGCGCGGACTGGTACAAGCGGGAGTGGGGGCTTGAGTTCCCGGCCTATGCCCGTGATGAAGGGTGGTGGGAGAAAGCCGACGGCCCGAGCTTGTACGAGCAGGCCTACGAGGCCGCCGGCTTCTACCAGGTCACTCAGCCTCAGCGCGGCGACATGATCGTCATGGCAGTTGGGCGAACCGCTCACCCGAACCACGCCGGTATCTACTTGGACGCGAATGCGCAGCTACCCGAGGAACATGCAAAAGTCTTCGGGGCTGGCCCCTTCATGCTCCACCATCTGCTCGGCAGACCATCAGAAATCATCGTGTTTGGCGGGCCCTGGCTCGACCGGACGCGCCTTGTGTTGCGTCATCGGGACGCGAAGTGAAGCGGTGAATCCATAGGAGCATTGAATGAGCTCAACATCGGCTGACGGGCTGAAAGAAGCAAACCGTAGGATTGAAGAGCTGCAAGCTCGACTCACGACGGAGTCGAGCTTGCGGCTAGCATATGAGGCGATATTAACCGCCCGCATTGCTGCCTTAGATGAGAAAGTCAGGCAGTTGCAGCGACCCGTTTGAGTTCAGCTCGTGCGAGCTCCTCAATTTCCTTGATCGAAAAATCACCGATCGGCTTGCCCAAGAGGTCTACTTCAACCATCAGGTTCGCGCTGGTCCCATTCCCGAGCCCTACTATCGCCTTGGGCGCGAGGGACAGGTTGAGTTGAACAAGTTTTGTGGCCATTCGATATCCTTAACTGATTGCGCTACAAGAAACGCTATCCAGTCCATGGGCTTTCCGGCAACGGACCGGGGCGGTTTTTTGGAGGCACAACGCTACTACGGCTGCTGGCAAGCGGGTTACTGGCTTTCCATCCACGCTGGATGCCCGGCCAGTTCGGCTGCTACAGTCGCTGGTTTCAAGGGAGGGATACCTTATGAAGCTCGATAAGGAACTGGTGCGGGAGATTTTGCTTGCAGTTGAGGCTCATGACGAAGCGCATGGCTGGATGGAGTTAGCTATCGAAGGGCGGACAGCCAAAGAGGTCTCCTACCACGTTATGTTGCTGGATGAGGCAGGGCTTCTTTCGGGGATAAGTCTTGGCGGGATAAATCATTTCGAATGGCAACCGAAGCGATTGACTTACAAAGGGCACGAGTTTCTCGACACCGTTCGCGACCCTGAAGTATGGCGGAGAACGAAGGAGGGAGCCGAAAAGGCAGGTGTGGCCGGCCTTGGTATGCTCTTGGAGCTCGGCAAGGCTTATGGTAAGCAGTTGCTAAAAGAGCGCCTGGGCTTGGAGCTCTCCTGATAAGCCGGCGGGCCCAGCCCCGCGCAGGGCTTTTTGCATCTGCTGTCGCGAGTTTCGATTTCCCGTAAACTGCCCGGCCTATCCACCATTCAAGGAATGAGACCGTGGCATCCAATCACACCGTTACCTGCCCTCACTGCATTACCGAAGTGCCGTGGGGCGCTCGTGTATGCCGAGGTTGCCAAGCCGAGATCGAGTACGGCACGCCTCGTGGCATTACTGCCTTCCTAGGGATCCTCTGCCTGATCGCGGGCTGGTATGCCGCCAAGGTCTTTCACCTCTACATCACCGACAACTCGACAGTCCTCTGGGCGGTGTTCGGGATCGTCTTCGGAGGGCTGGCCTTGGCTTGCACGAGGTTCTGTAGGCGCCGGTACGCCCACAAGACCATGTTCAAGCGTTTCTACCGGAAATAGGGGATCACATGCGAATTCTGATCGGTGCTATGGGGCTGGCGCTGCTGGCGGGGTGCGTGTCGCCGAGCGACCTGAAAGGCAATTCTCCAACGACCAAAGCTGTTACCAAGAAATCGCCAAAGGAGTACGTGCTATGTGTATTCCCTCAATGGCAGGATGCTCGATCTGAAGCGACCATGTCAGAGACTCAGAATGGCTACCGTCTAGTCATTGGTGCAATGAACCTGACAGACGAATTGCTTGAGGTCTCTAAGACGGGCACAGGTAGCTCGGTTGTGTTTTATCAGCGGGTTCCGTGGATGCCAGGTGTTGGGCGTTCCGCGATAGAGGGTGCAGTAAAATCGTGCCTTTGATGTAGCACCACCTATCAACCGCCTTCGGGCGGTTTTTTATTGCCCGGAGGAAAGTATGGCTGCAACGGTTGCGCATTATGCGCAGATGACAACGATCAAGCTTTCCGGCTCGCTGGCTCAGAAATTTGGCCGTGAGCATCGCCGCCAGTTGGATAGTGGAGAGGGGTGGGAGGCGTTCAAAGCGTTGCGCGTTACTCTTCCCGGCTTCGTGGAGGAAATCAGACGGCTTGATGTCCTGGGAGTCCGCTTCGCCGTATTCCGCAACCGAAAAAACGTAGGCGCCGATGACCTTGGGCGCCGTGGCACCAAAGAGATACGCATTGTTCCCGTCATTGGCGGGAGCAAGCGCGGAGGTCTTCTTCAGACGATCATTGGAACCGTAATCTTCGTCGCGTCTTTTTTCGTTCCTGGGATGCAGGGGTGGGGGCAGTCTCTCGGCGCATCACTCGCCTTGGGCGGTGTCATCCAGATGCTAAGTCCCCAGGCAAAGGGCCTCTCCCAAAGCGCAGCGCCCGAGAACCTGCCGTCGTACGCCTTCGGCAGCGCCAAGAACACCACAGCTAGCGGCAACCCTGTCCCAATTTGCATCGGCGAACGTCGCTGGGGCGGGGCAATCATCTCTGCCTCGATTCGCGCCGAAGATAAGAAGTAGCCACAGCTGAACGTACAAGCCGCCTCTGGGCGGTTTTTTATTGCTTGGAGAAAAATATGGGCGCAGCACAGCACCTGGACATCGCTGGCGCGAAAGGCGGCAGCAGCAAGCCGAAGACGCCTGTTGAGGCGCCGGACAGCCTACAGTCGACCAACATCGCGAGCATCCTGCTAGCCGTGGGGGAAGGGGAATTCGACGGCACGCCAACTGACCGTGACATTTACCTCGACAACACACCGATCATGGATGTCAGCGGCAACGTGAACTTCCCGGGCGTGAGTTGGGAGTGGCGTACAGGCAGCATCGATCAGGAATACATCAAGGGTATTCCTGCAATCGAGAACGAGAACACGGTTAACGTCGAGCTGCGTAGCGAAAACCCATTCACGCGCGCTCTGAGCAACACCCAGCTTTCGCGCCTACGCCTTCGCTTCACCTGGCCTCGCTTGGCCAGCCAGGACAGTAGTGGCAACACCAACGGGTATCGTATCGAGTATGCGATCGACATCGCTACCGACGGCGGTGCCTATGTCGAGGCTCACCGTGGCGCAGTGGACGGCAAGACCACCAACGGCTATCAGCGCTCCGTCAGCGTCGACCTTCCAGCCAGCACTTCGGGCTGGATGTTCCGTGTCCGTCGGATAACGCCGAACCAGAACAGTGGCACTGTAGCCGACACTATGACTATCGCCGGCTACACCGAAATCATTGACGAGAAACTGCGCTACCCCAACACCGCGCTCCTGTACATCGAGTTTGACGCCCAGCAGTTCCAGAACATCCCTGCGGTAACCGTGAAGTGCAAGGCCAAGCGCTGGCCGGTGCCGACCAACTACGATCCCGTTGCACGCACCTATACCGGCGTATGGGACGGCACCTTCAAGCAGGCCTGGACCAACAACCCGGCCTTTGTGACTTACGGCCTGTGCGTCGAGGATCGTTTCGGCCTAGGTAAGCGCATCAAGTCGTGGATGGTCGACAAATGGGAGATGTACCGCATCGCCCAGTACTGCGACCAACTGGTGCCGAACGGGCAGGGCGGCCAGGAGCCGCGTTTTTTGTGCGACATGAACCTGCAGGGTCGCGCTGAGGCTTGGACGCTGCTGCGCGACCTGTCGGCTATCTACCGTGGCATGGTGTACTGGGCTCACGGCTCGTTGTTCATGCAGGCGGACATGCCGCGCGCCCAGGACATCGACTACGTCTTCACCCGGGCCAACGTCATCGATGGCGAGTTCGTGTATGGCGGCGCCGAGCGCAATACGCACTACAGCCGCGCCCTGGTCAGCTACGACAACCCCGCCAACAACTATGACACCGACGTCATCCCGGTGACCGACCTGGCGCTCCAGCGCCGGTACCGTGACCGTCCGGTGGAAATTTCGGCCATTGGCTGCACCCGCGCCTCCGAGGCACAACGCCGCGGTAAGTGGGCGCTACTGAGCAACAGCCAAGATCGAACTGTCACCTTCAAGACCGGCATGGAGGGCCGCATCCCGCTCCCTGGCTATGTCATTCCTGTGGCGGATGAGCTGGTGGCTGGCCGCCCGAACGGTGGCCGGATTTCGTCGGCAGCCGGGCGCGTCGTGACGCTGGACCGTGATACGCCGATCAAGGCCGGCGACCGTCTGATTCTGAACCTGCCGAACGGCACCGCCCAGGCGCGAACTGTACAGTCGGTTGCCGGGCGCGCAGTGACGGTGACTACCGCATACAGCGTGCAGCCAGAGCCAGAACTGCAGTGGGCGATTGATTACGACGACCTGGCTGTCCAGCTGTTCCGGGTGCTGAAGACTACGCGCACCCAGGAAGGTGCCTACGAGATCACCGCGCTCGAGTTCAATCCGAGCAAGTTTGCGGCCATCGACACCGGCGCCAAGCTGGACGAGCGCCCGATCAGTGTCATCCCGGTGACGACCGTGCAGCCACCGGCCAGCGTTACCCTGACTTCGGCCTACGCCGTGGATCAAGGTATTGGCGTGAACACCATGACCATTTCCTGGCCTGCAGTGCAGGGGGCCGTCGCCTATGACGTGGAATGGCGCAAGGACAATGGCAATTGGGTTCGAGTACAACGCACCGGGGCGGCTTCTGTCGATGTGGTGGGTATCTATGCGGGGGCCTACCTGGCGCGTGTGCGCGCTGTGAGCTCGTTCGATATCACGTCGACCTGGCGCGACTCCATGCTTACCCAGTTAAAGGGTAAGGAAGGTCTACCGCCTGCAGTTGCATTTCTCACTACTACGCCGCTGGTGTTCGGCACCCGACTGAACTGGGGCTTCCCGGCTGGCGCGGAGGACACTGAGCGCACTGAGATTTGGCAGGGCACAACCACCAAGCGCGAAGAGGCTAGCAAGCTTGGGGACTTCGCTTATCCGCAAGCTGGGCACGAAGTTCACGGTCTAGCGGCTGGTGTATCGTTCTTCTACTGGGCGCGCCTGATTGACCGTAGCGGGAACGTTGGTCTGTGGTATCCAACCGGCGTCGGCGTGAACGGCCAAGCCAGCAGCAACCAGTTCGAGTATGAGGAATACTTCAAGGACAAAATCAGTAACGGTTCCCTGTACCCGGCACTGCGCGACGAGATCGCCCTCATCTCTGGCCCGCCCGATCTCCCGGGGTCGGTGAACAACCGTCTGGAAGAGCTGGACGAGCAAGTCACCGAGATCACCGACCAACTGGGTGATGCGGTGACGCAGGTTCAATCCAACCTCGACACCGCCACTCAACAGGCTCAGCAGGCCATCGACCAGGTTGCCGAGGCCGCCCGGCAGGTGCAGCAGGACCTCGATGAGGCCACCCAAGACCTGCAGGGCCAAATTGACGGCGTCAGCCAGATCGCCAAGTCGCTGCCGTACAACGCCGACAAAACCTATACCTCTGGCCAAACCGTGTTGGGTACCGACGGCAAGCTGTACCAGGCATCGAAGGCGGTACCGAAAAACACCGCGCCGCCGAATACCAGCTATTGGACTGATGTCGGCCAGGTTGTGCAGTCGGCGAACGGGCTTGCCGCCCGCGTGCAGACCGTGGAGACCAAGGTTACCAACCTGGAGGGCACCACCACTTCGCAAGCCACCCAGCTCACCGGCTTGCAGTCCAGCCTGACCACCACCAACCAGAACGTCACGGCGGCTCAGCAAGCGGCGCAGGATGCGGCGACCCTCGCCGGCGGCAAGGGCAAGGTCATTGTCCAGGCTGCAGCGCCTGCTGTTGCTGACCGACTGGCGCAGAACCTCTGGATCGATACCACCGGCAACGCCAACACGCCGAAACGCTGGAATGGCAGCGCTTGGGTGGCGGTCACCGACAAGGTCGCAACGGACGCAGCGGCGGCAGCAGCGAACGCACTGACCGTGGCGCAGACAAAGGCCGATGCCTCGGTGGTCAACAACCTGTCGACCCGGGTCACTGATGCTGAGGGGGTAATTACGTCGCAGGGCCAGGCTATGACCGGCCTGCAGAACAGTCTGGTCACCACCAATCAAAACGTGTCCGCCGCACAACAAGCGGCGCAGGATGCGTCCACCTTGGCCGGTGGAAAAGGCAAGGTGATCGTGCAGTCTGCTGCCCCTGCCGCAGCTGACCGACTGGCGCAGAATCTCTGGATCGATACCACGGGCAACGCAAACACACCTAAGCGATGGAGCGGTAGTGCCTGGGTGGCAGTGACGGACAAGGTGGCGACCGATGCGGCAGCCGCCGCGGCCAATGCATTGTCGGTCGCGCAAACCAAAGCCGATGCCTCGGCTGTTGATTCGCTGTCCACGACCGTGACTCAGCAGGGCAACACCATCACGTCGCAAGGCCAGGCACTCACTGGCCTCAACAACAGCTTGACCACCACCAACCAGAACGTCACTGCAGCTCAGCAGGCAGCCCAATCTGCTTCCGACCTGGCCGGCGGTAAGGGCAAGGTTCTGTTCCAAGCAACAACACCGGCGGTTGCTGATCGGGCGGCCCAGAACCTCTGGATCGACACCACCGGCAACGCCAACACTCCGAAACGCTGGAACGGTAGTGCCTGGGTGGCTGTGACCGATAAAGTGGCCACTGATGCGGCGGCTGCCGCTGCTGCAGCAAGCGCGCTGGCGCAGACCAAGGCCGACGCCTCGACAGTGACCGCGCTGTCCAACACGGTGATCCAGCAAGGCAGCACGATCACCGCGCAAGGCCAGGCCCTCACGAACATTCAGGCCAGCATCGGGAACATTTCCGGTGAGAACCTGCTGCTGGACCCATCTTTCTCCAGTAGCAACGGCGTCAACGCTCAGCCCGGCATCCTGGTGCTGAACCGAAACGATTCCAGCGTGCCGGCACTGGCTCCCACGGCGCGCGTGGTGAAGTGGGACGTGCCCGCCAGTACGGGGAACACCTATGTTGGATTTACGTCTGCCCTCAACGTCAGGCCTCCTGAGAGCTCCAACGCGACCCAGATCGCTGTGGCGGCCGGTGAGGTTTACGACTTCGAACTGGTACTGCACAGCGAGAAGGTGAGGCAGTTCGGCCTGTGGGCGCAGTACTACGCATTGGACGGATCCTCCGTTACCCATGGTTGGGTCCAGCAGGGAGGGGATGGCCTCAACATTGCCACCACCGCAGGTCAGTGGGTGAAGCTGACGGGTATGGTGACGGTCCCGGCCGGCGCCGTGCGCATGGCGATGACGGTTCGCATGTCTACCGGCGACGCCTTGGTTGCTTACATGGCCGCCCCGGCTGTACGCAAGCGTGCCGCCCAGACTAATGCGCTGGCGTCTGCTACGCATTCTCTGGATGCGCGGGTCGCGCAGACCGAGGCCGACCTGACCTCGCAGAGCTCGTCGATCATCTCCCTGCAGAGCAGCCTGACGACCACGAACCAAAACGTCACCGCCGCGCAGCAGGCTGCCCAGGCAGCATCTGACCTGGCGGGCAGCAAGGGCAAGGTGATCGTGCAAACGGCTACCCCTGCGGTGCCTGACCGCCTCGGGCAAAACCTGTGGATCGACACCACAGGCGGCGCCAACACGCCTAAGCGCTGGAGTGGGTCTGCCTGGGTAGCGGTAACGGACAAAGTTGCCACGGATGCGGCGGCTGCGGCCGCTAACGCTCTGGCCGTGGCTCAGACCAAGGCCGATGCAACTGCGGTGAACAACTTGGGTACCCGGGTAACCAGCGCTGAAGGCAAGATCGAAGCGCAGGGATCTGCGCTAACTCAGGTGCAGGCAGCGGTGGGCGATATCGCGGGCAACGGGGCCAACCTGGTGCCAGCCGAATACGCTGTGTTTGGCCCGGCAGTACCCGCTCTGGTGATGGGCGGGGGCCAGGCTGCCACGGTTGAAGCTGATCCGCACGGTTTCAACGGCTATGTGCTGCGCTTGCTTCAAACCTCCGGTGCCGGCACCACGTACTTTGCGCCGAGCAACATCTACTCGGGGGCAAACATCGCCCTCAAAAACAAGAAGTACATCCTGGCTTGGGACGCCAAAAGTACTTCTGGGGCCAAGCAGATGCAGGTCAGCCTGCGGACTATTGCTGCCGACGGTGCCGTGAGGTTCGCACCTGGTCAGGATGTCGCCATTACCGATCAGTGGGGCCGGTACAGCGCCGTGTTTGACCTGACCAGCACTGCTTTCGTAGCTGACCGGATGGTGGTGTGCATATCTGCGTCGCCCAACCCGAAGGATGGAATCGCGGTACTGGTAGACCGCATCATGCTCGAGGAGCAGGTCGGGGCCGGCACAACCCCGTCGACCTTCAACATTGGCAACAGTGCTGGTCAGGTCGGCGCCTTGGCCAACTCGGTCAACCAGCTCGATGCCCGGGTGGTGCAGACGGAAACGGGGCTGACCTCGCAAGGGATCGCGCTGACCGGCCTGCAAAACAGCCTGACCACGACCAATCAGAACGTCACTGCTGCCCAACAAGCAGCACAGGCGGCGTCCGATCTTGCGGGTGGGAAGGGTAAGGTGATGTATCAGTCCACGGCCCCGGCAGTAGCGGATCGCCTGCCGCAGAACCTCTGGATTGATACAACCGGCAGCGCGAACACGCCGAAACGCTGGAGCGGAACTGCATGGGTGGCGGTTACCGACAAGGTGGCCACGGATGCAGCTTCGGCGGCAGCCAGTGCGCTGTCCCAAGTGGCGACGAAAGCCGATGCCTCGACTGTGCAACAATTAAGCAACACAGTTTCACAGCAGGGGCAGACGGTGACCGCCCAGGGGCAGGCGATTACCAACATCCAGACATCGGTTGGCAACTCATCGCAGGACAATCTGCTGCGCAACCCCGACTTCAATGCGGCCGGTGATTTAGTCAACAACAGCACCGCTGACTTCAAGATGGAGTACTTCAGCAAGACGGATGTGGGTGTACCAGCTGCAGCACCTGCAAATCGACTGCTTTGTATGTCCAAGTTGCGGGATGTATCTGGATGGGGCGGTCAGGCGCTGGTGTTCACCAACGGCAGCGTGCGCACCGCCGCGACGCCGGGGGAAGTCCTTAACGTGGAATGCCAGATGTTCTGCGAAAATGCGACGACCAATGCGGGCAAGATCGCTATCACGTACTGGATCGACAGTTCCACCAGCGTCAGCGGCAACGTTCGAATCCTCGGCTACAGGGCTGCAGATGGGGGGTGGCAGAAGCTTACCGTTCAAGTGACTGTGCCAGCCCAGACGACCGAGATTTCGTTGTACATCGTGCCGGATGGTCCTGCTGTGGTCGGTTTCAAAATGTGGATCGCGAACTTGAAAATCGCCAGGCAGGGGGCTGGCGAAGCGGCACTTGCATCTGCCACGCAGCAGCTTGATTCCCGGGTGAGTCAGACTGAGCTGGGGTTGACCTCCCAGGGCTCTGCAATCACGGGCCTGACCAACAGCCTCTCCACCACCAACCAGAACGTCACTGCAGCGCAGCAGGCCGCGCAGGCAGCTTCGGACTTGGCCGGCGGCAAGGGTAAAGTGATCATCCAGAGCGCGACGCCGGCCACGGCTGACCGCTTGGCGCAGAACCTCTGGATCGATACCACGGGCAACGCCAACACACCCAAGCGGTGGAGCGGCAGCGCCTGGTTGGCGGTGACGGACAAGGTGGCAACGGACGCCGCTACTGCTGCAGCAAGCGCTTTGAGCCAGGTTGCCGCCAAGGCTGACGCATCAACGGTCCAGGCACTGACCAACACGGTCACCCAGCAGGGATCGACAATCACGGCGCAAGGAAGCGAGATCACCAACATCAAGGCATCGGTTGGCGTTCTGTCGGCTGAAAACCTGCTGTTCAACCCGGCATTCGCAGATGGCCCGGTGTTCTCTGGTTCTCCAGCGTTCGCCGTGCTGGCGCGCAATGACGCCTCAGTGCCATCTGGGGCGCCGTCGCCCCGGGTGGTGAAGTGGCCCGTGGCAACGTCCACCGGCAACAACTACCTGGGCTTTCAAAGTGCCCTCAACGTCCGGCCTCCCGAGAATGCGGTGACTTCGCAAATCTCTGTTGCGGGCGGCGAGGTCTATGATTTCGAGCTGTATGCCTACAGCTCAGTGGCGCGTCAGCATGGGTTGTGGATTCAGTTCTATGATCTCGAAGGCACGAGCGTCGGTCACAACTGGGTGGTTGCAGCGGGCGATGGGGTTCGTCTCACAAACGTTGCGCAAACCTGGACGAAGCTGACTGGGCAGGCCACCGTGCCGGCTGGATGCGTGCGTATGGCGATGACCTTCCGCGTGTCGGTGGGTGATGCCACCGATGTGTTCCTGTCCTCGCCAATTGCACGCAAGCGCGCCGGTCAGGACAATGCCCAGGCCAGCGCACTGCAATCGGTTGACGCCCGTGTTTCGGTGACAGAGGGGACGGTCTCCAGCCAAGGATCTGCCATCACCCAGCTGAACAACGCTGTGGCGGGCAAGGCGGACAACACTGCGCTGCAGAGCCTGCAGGGTACCGTGACACAGCAGGGCAACACGCTGAGCTCGCAGGGTCAGGCAGTTACTCAACTGCAAAGCTCCATAAGCGGGATCGGGGGAAGCGGCTCCAACCTGCTGGCGGATGACTACAGCTGGCTGACTTCTACCACGCTTCCGGCTACGGCCGTCGGCAGTGGTGTGACGCGAGAAGGCGTGGCAGTGCCGGACGCTGACTCCGGCTTCGGCTACCTGGCTGGGAGCAGCACCAATAGCTTCCTCATGCTGAGCCCGACCAACAACCTGGCTGGCTGGAACGTGCGGATCGAGCCTGGCGTGTACCTGGTGTCTATGTACATCCAGTGCAGCGCGGTCACCAACGGGCGTGTCTCGCTATACAACGGCACGCATCGGTATGGGCCCACGCTTGCCCTGCCGACGACGCGGACACGCGTGACCTTCCCGGTCACCGTCACGGATAGCGGCAAGGTCGGCATCACCATCTACTTCAACATGAGCGCTGTTTCCGGGCTCACGGCTATCATCGATTCGGTGATGATCGAGAAGCGGGTGGGGGAGAGCAACACGCCTTCGCCGTTCGTAGCGGGCCCATCCGCGCGGGCGGTGAGTGGTCAGGCCACGGCCATCAGCCAACTGAACACCACGGTGAACCAGCAAGGGACGGCGATCACCGCGCAGGCCAGCCGCTTGGATGGTCTGTATGTTCAGGTGAACCCGGAAATGGAGGGCGACAGCACCGGCTTGGCTGGTGCCACCGGCGGCCTGGTTGGTGTCTGGACCGAGCAGTCGGCCCGGATCGAGGATGGCGTTGCCATGGGCAAGCGGGTGGACACGGTCCAGTCGCAAGTCGGCGGCGTAGAAGGCTCGGTACAGGCCGTGAGCGCCTCGGTGCAGCAGGTCTCCGAGACTATTGCCGGCGTAGATGGGCGCGTTTCCGCCATGACCACGATCAAGGCTGAAACGATTGCCGACGGGCGCCGCGTGATGGCGGGGCTTGCGCTGGGCAGTAATGGAGAAACTGCTGAGATCCTGGCCTACGCGCAGCGCTTTGCGATTGTGGATGAGTCGTCTGGACAGGTGACCCTGCCGTTTGTTGTTTCGAACGGTCAGGTGTTCATCAACCAGGCGGTGATCAATCAGGCGTTCATTCAGAACATCGTGGCCGGCATGACGATTCGCTCGCAAGCAGTCAACTCACAAGGACTTCCCCTTCTGGAGCTGAACTTTGTGACGGGTGCTGTGAGTATCAGGGGGCAGGATGCCAATGGATCGACGCTGCTGAACAACGCCGGGCTGTACGTTTACGACGCCAATGGCATCGAGCGTACGGCGGTAGGGAGGCTTACCTAATGGCTGATCTATATGGGCTCCGGACGCGGGATGCGTCTGGGGGCATCACCCTCGACACCACGATCACCTCGGTGCGATCTCTGAAAATGATGCAGGTGACCGGCAACGGCGAATTCGACCAGTACATCTCGATTCCCGAGATCCAGGCGCAATCCTTCGTGGTCGTGGACGCGTTGTATGACGGAGGAGAGAACACCACCAGTCCTCAGGCCTGGTTCTCCGCGGGGCAGTTGCAGCTGCGGCAGCCCTACACCCGCACCTGGCAAGTGATGATTCTTTCATTGGGTGGCGAGCCGTTCGCTGCGCCTGGGTCCTATGGCATCCGCGCGTCGAACAACAACATTCGGACGCAGATCGATTCAATCAATCAGGTGCTAACGGTTCGTTACAACGGAAGGTTCAATATCGGTTTTCAAGGCCCTGGCAGCGGAAATCAGATCCAATGGGCTGATGTGAACTTTGCTGCGCCGATCACCACGTATGAAAGGCCGCTGGTCTTTTTGAATGCCGATGATTACATGATGGTCGGTAACTTCTCGGTGAAAGGCAGCCCGGGAAACTGGACCGGGTTCAGATTGAAAGCCTGGAACAACCAAAACGGGCATGGGCAAACTGCGCTTTATCCAATGATGATCAACTGGTTCTGCGCGAGTTACATGGCGCCGGATACTGCTCCTGGGCAGTATGGGGCTGCTGTAAGGAATAGCGCAGGCAGCCGGACCTTTGTCACCACTGCCAATCTAGCGTTACTGAATGGTCAGCCGGCGTCCAATGCCTTTGTCCAGGCAGGTGACCCCCTGACAGGTGGCGCGTGGTATGCGCCGAGTCAGCAGATGCGTTGGACAGGAAGCTATCAGGACTATGTTCTGGCCAATGCTTTGTTCTCGGTCACCAATATCGGACAAACAGACCAGCCTTTGCGCGCCAACTTCGGTGGTTTTCTGCCGGGGAATAGATCGGTGTTGCAAATGTATTGCGACAACGGTTCAGGCATTAACCCACTCACAGCCAATGGCCGGACGCTTTTCGCGTCTCGTCCGATGAAGCCTTTTTAAGGAGCATACATGGCAAAGCAAGTAATCAACCTCGGCACCGCTCCCAGTGGAGCCGGCGGAGATGATCGCCGGGGAGCCTGGGTTAAGGCCCGAGCTAACTTCACCGAGCTGTTCAACTGGATCTCCAACCTGGCGCAAACTGATGACCAGGCGACATCTCTTCCTGCGTCTCTGCCAATCGCGAAAGGTGGCACTGGCGGTACCTCTGTGGCTGCCGCACTGAACAACCTCGGATTAGGGGCGAGCAGCGCTGTAAACTTTGCCGCCATCGAGCTGAGCTCTTCCACTCCGTGGATCGACTTCCATGCAGGCAGCAGCGGGGCAGACTACACCTCACGACTGATCGCTAGAACGGCGGGTACTCTCCTGTGCGAGGGCTCGCGCTTCGGTGCCACCGGCTATCTGACCAGAACGGGCGAGTCTGGCGCGAACCAGAACAACGTCTTCAACATCGCCTGGACCTCGGGAGCCGCCGACCTGTACGTCGACGTGACCCGCATCGGCTCACTACAGGTCACCTCTTCGGACTACCGAATCAAGAAGAACATCACCACGGTGGAGGGCGTCAGCTTCCTTGACCGAATCGATCGCTACCGCGTGGTCGAGTACGAGATCGGTGATTTCGATGTATGGAAAGGCGATGGCACCGTCTACCAGGGCGTCATCGCGCACGAAGCACAGGAAGTAAACCCCCGGTCGGTGTCAGGCGAAAAGGATGCGGTGGCCCAGAACGGCACCCCGCTGATCCAGCAGCTGAACCACATGGCATTCATCACCGACCTGATCGGTGCCGTGAAGGAACTGCGCGCCGAAGTCGCAAGCCTCAAGGCTCAATTGGCACCGCCGCCTGATCAGGCGTAACCGCTACACACCAACCCCGACCGCCACCTGGCGGTATTTTTTTGTCTGGAGAAAACCCATGCCTTTCATCGTCATCGACACCACCAACGACTACAACCAAATCAACAAGCGCCAGTTCGCTACTGAGGGCGAGGCCGAAACAGCTGCAACCCAAGAGTTGCAGAGTAACCCGAGGGTGGTTCTGTCCACCGCTAAGGTGCTCAAGGTCTTCAAGGCGGAGGTGACGGTCACCGCTCAGGCGCCGGACGAGGTCGAGCCGGAAGCTTCGCCAGAGGAGGCTACTGAATGAGTACTCCTCGCGGCGTCCGGAACAACAACCCCGGCAACATCGATTACAACCCGCGCAACGCCTGGCAGGGCCAGCTCGGCGTAGAGGTGGGTGTTCCCAAGCCCCGATTCGCGCGCTTCGATCATCCTGAAAACGGCATCCGTGCCTTGGCCAAGCTTCTGCTTAACTACCGCGGCAAAGACGGCATGCCAGGCGTGGGCCGCCTTGGTATCGATACCCCCCTGGAGTTCATCAGCCGATGGGCGCCGGCCAGCGAGAACAACACCCTGGCCTATGCGCAGGCCATCGCCAAGCGGCTCGGGGTCGGGGTGCGCGACTCCATCGACATTTCCAAGCGCGCCGTTCTGCGTGAGGCCGTCCTAGGCATCATCATCCATGAGAACGGCGGCAACCCATACAAGGCCGAAGTGATCGACGAGGGCGTGCGGAGGGCCCTGGCTTCATGAGCCCGTGGGCTGGAGTTGCCGCAGTCCTGGTGCTTTTAGCTTCCCACTGGGCGGCCTATGAGCACGGTCGCTCAGTGGAGCTTGCCCAGGCCGGCCAGCAATCAGCGAAGCGGGACAGCGGCGACCGGCTCGCCGAAGTGATTGGTGAGCGATCGGCACGCCAGGAAGAACATCGCAGCGCAGATGCGCAGCAAGAGGCGAGGCTAAAGGCCCATGAAGAAAGAACGATTGCTGATGCTGGCGCTGCTGACGCCCATGCTGCTGGTCAGCGGCTGCGCAGTGACGCCAGCCAGCTCGCTGCCACCGTCAGTTGCCCCAGCACGGATACCGCCGCTGTCGCCCGAGGCGAGACAGCCACCCGCGCCGCCATGGTGCTCTCCGACCTGCTCGCACGGGCTGATGCTCGAGCGGGAGAACTGGCGAAAGCTTATGACCAAGCCCGAATAGCGGGGCTCGCATGCGAAGCGTCCTATAATGCGCTGATCAAGTGATCGGAGCAGGGCAGTGGACAAGCGCACCTTCATAGGGATGGTTGAGGCCGGCGAGCCGCTGATTCAGCAGGCCATCGACGCCATGCGGGAGTATCACCAGGCCCAAGATCGCGGTGCGTCGGCGGAAGAGATCGAGCGGTTGCGCCTATTGGCCGAGTCGCTGTTACAGGTAGTGTCCGATTATCAGCTTCGGGTGATTGCCACGATGCGCGGCAAGGATTTGCCGCCTCTTCACTGATCCGCTGATCGGCAATTGCCCACGACCGAATCCGTCTATACGATACTGTTTATTCATACAGTATCGGTGCCCTATGTATTTCCTCCTCGTTCGCCGACGCATGAATGGCGCGGCCCTCCCAGCCGATCAGCTCAGGAAAGTGGAGCCTTTGCGGGCAGACGTCCACATTGGTGAGCATCACAGTGAGCCGCTGGGCCGGGTATCTACCCAGGCTTGGGTGTTCAACCCGACGCCTGGGCCCGACATCATCCCGCGTCTTCACGATGCCAAGGTCAACGGCATGGCCCAGCTCGGCATCAACATCAACGGGGTGGAGGAGGTCGACGGCGTGCTCTACGCGCAGTCCTGGTGGTGCAGGGCAGAATGATGAATGGGGTACCGAAAGCTTGGCTGGATGAGCTGAACGACCGATTCGCCTTGGTTACAGATCCCGATGGGCGCGCTGCTGTGCTCGGCGAGATGGCCTATGCCGCCCATCGTCGTCGAGAGGTTGGCGACGATAACCTGGCCGACATGCTGGAGCTTGCGGAAGCTGCAAGGGCGTGGGCGCTGCTCGAGCACGAGGAGGCTTGGCACCTTGGCCTTTTCGAATATGAGGGGTGGATTGAGCGCGATCCAGAAAGGATCATTGTCGGCGGGACGCCAGGAAAGGGATAGAGCGCTGTCTAAAACTCGGCTTCAGCATCTCGGTTTTGCTGAGCGAAAGTCGCTGAAACTGGCCGAACGGTATTAGACAGGCTCGATGCACAGGCCGCTTACGGCGCGGCCTGAGGTTCGATTCTCACGCTACTGCTGCAGTACTGGAGTGCGCCCGAAGCGAGACGCAGCGGGCGCTACATCACTATGCGTTGTAGCGAGTCCAGGTCAGAGTGAGAAACACACCGATGAAGATAATCGAGCCGATGGCCCAAACGATCCCGCGCTTGTGGCGAGGGGCGACAAACCAGACGACGTACCAGACCAGCGTCAGAATGGCGAGGATGACGATACTGCTCATGCTTACTCCTTGTTCGAGAGGCCGCACAACTGCTGCGCAACTCATCTCAAAACCAGAATCGACACGTTCTCCGCAAAACTTTACTGGCAATTCAAAAAAAATCTGCAAAATGCGGAAAACCTGGTGAGAAGGAGCCGAAAATTGGTTCCAAAACTAAAACGGCGACCCTTGTAGAATGCGGGTTACAGCCCGGCGAATCTCGGTTCGTTTTGGAACTGATTTTCTAGTCCAGCCCACATGAGGCGGCGATTCTTGTATCGGATTGCAAATCCGGGGAACGGCTCGGCCTGGGCCTCGGAACTGGGAGCCATTCTTGGGCCAATTCTTGGGCCAATGCATGCGTTTTTGTGCGTTCTTGAGAGGCTGAAACCCCCGGAAACACTGCACTCTACACCGCTCAAAACCGCGAAAATAATCGCATGGTGATGTTAGCGGTGGAGATCAAGGAGCTTACCTATCAATAACTTACGTGGCTTCTTCGCAGCTGCGGACCAATTTCGGACCAATCTGGAGCTTTTCCGGCTCCGCCAGTCGTTGGACGAGTTAATCCAGCGCGCATAAGTCGATAAGAGCATCTGCACGCTATGCCCGAGCTGTTGGGCGATAAATGCGGGGTTGAGGCCGGACATTGAGCGTATTGTCGCATAGGTGTGACGGCAGTTGTATGGGGGGCGACGCCTGATCCCCAATTCATTCGGCACAGGCACCCGCTGTTCAGGGGAACCGCAGGCCTGTTTCACGCACCCGACGTTCGTCGAAGCACGGAACAGGAACGGTGTTTTGGTCACCGCCCCCCTTGCCTGGCGTCGCCTTTGCCGCCATGTCGCGGCAGTGGGTCGAGGGCGAGGGGTAAAAAAATGGAGCTTTTGCTCGCGCCTGGTGGTCAAGCTAGTTGGATAGGCCTAATTACAAATGAAGGGTCTGCCCATCCTGGTTGCACCAATCACCCACTGGCGGTGAAGGAGAGCTTATGCGAATGAGGGGCCACGTGTACTGGGCTTGGGCTGACCCGACACTGCACCACCAAAGTCATGAAGAAACACTGAGTGACGGCACCCGCATCGATGTGCGGGTCAGGCTGTCCCGAACGGGTGGAGCGCAGATGTTCCTGGGGGTTTATGCTCGGTCAGGGATGGCGTTATTTGAGGAGGCATTCAACTCTCGGCCAGGCGAGTCGATGACCAGGGCGCTTGCCTGGGGAGTGGCTCGGGCGCGCCACATCGCTGCCGAAGGCGCTCCTGCCGCCGACCTTTTCGCCGCTTCGAAATAGAGTAAGAGGGGCTATAGGGTAATGCCAGTCAGTTAAGGTTGTTACAGCATTATTGGGGCCGCAGCGCGGCCCCAAATTGCTTATCTGACTGGCATTAAGCTATAGACCCGGTTCAGTAGCCGCCGAAGGCTATGCTGGCTGTCAAACCACTCGAGGAGCGTGAGATGAAACGACTATTGCTGGCTGCTTTGCTGGTAGCTTCGGGCGCTGCCCACGCCGGTATTCCGCTGGTGAACGCAACGTGCCCCGGAAATATCGAGGTGCATGCCGACAAGGGCGGGCCGATCTACATCAATGGCAAAGAAGGCAAGCTGAAGAAGTTCAACGACAACTACTTTGAAGCCAAGGGCAGCGGGGTGACTGTGTCACTGTCGATCAACCCCGACGGTTCGCCCGATGTCTCGTACACCGGCAAGAACAAAGCCAACGGGGTGTGCCAGGTCAAGGCGTCGTAGAGGGTCGCCATGCATGAGCGTAGCGGCAGCCATTGGAGGGGCTTCGGTGATGGAACGGTAATTGCTGTGACCCTGAGACATTGACCCCGCGGAGAGCGCCGAAATGACTCAGGATGACCGTTATTACATGGTTTTCGTTGTGACTGCTGTGCTGGTTCTGGACCTGGTGGCAACCTTGGTGTTTTTGAACGCCATCGCCTGACCCCGATAGTGGGCTTGGGAATACTCGGAGTTGGGGCCAATTGCGGTTGCTTATGCTCATCAGAAGAGAACTTTCACTGCGCCCTGAATGCAGCCTTGACCCATATAGCAAACAAACATAGGGCACGGTTGTTATTGAGCAGTAACATGGGCTCACGAAAACTAAAAAATGGCGTGCTACTGGCAACACTTTCCTACGTTTAGATGGGGCAGCAGGAGCGTGTCGCGTGAAGAGCTCAATATCGTTAGCAGGCGCCTTACTCGTGTCCGCCTTCGCCACATTGTTCACGGCAGGTTGCGCACAAACCCCTGACGTGCGTGACGGCCATGACTATACCTCTGGCACCACCGCGAAAAGCGCACCCACGTATCTGGGATGCGTGAAGGGCGAACTGCCAGGGCATGTGAAAACCTACGAGGTCGATGGCGATAACTCAGTCAGACTGTTCATCGAAAGCACCGACCCCAGCAAGGCAGAGGGCCTTGTGGAGTTGCGCAGCACAGCCGGCCAGCACCAGTTTACGGCCTATCAACGCGATGCCTGGTACGACCATGGCCGGTTGCTGGATGCCGCGTTGATGTGTTCAAAAGCATGATGCACTGACCTCCCTACACTTAAAGCCCGCCATCGAAAGCGGGTTTTTTGTGTTTGGGGACGTCAGCATGATATCCGCCCAACGCGCTGTATGCAGGTTCACCGGCAAATTTCAAGAACTGGCTTGAGCAGCGCTTGTTTTGCATTCGCCTGCCTTGCCCGTGATAATTCACGCATTTGGATGGAGGACAGTGGGTGGAAGCAAGAAGCGTTGTCGCCGAAATGTTCATTGGGATCCCGACGCATTTCTGGGTGTTGCCCGTTGCCGGTCTGGTTGCGTTCTACGGGCTGAAATGGTCGGCCAGCTTCGGCAGTCGGCGCACCCTTGTGCAAGCCTCGACTTACCTGTTATTGCTGGCCCTGGCGGTGCTGCCTAGCGGCTTTTATGCCCTGTTTCCACCGGCGCCTGACCCGGATGTGCTGTTGAATCACTCGCCACTGCCCAACTATGCGGGGCGCTTCTACCTGGACGCGTTCTACGTCTTCAGTGGTTGGGCGCTGAGCAAAGTGGTGAAGCTCAAGTTCAGCTGAAGAGCTGGCCGGGCACCTGACGTGCCGATTCGCTTATCAGCAAGCACCGTCAATATCGTCGTCGATTTTCGCGGCGACAGAGCGCAACTCGTCCGCAACCACATTGATGGACCTGATGTGCGCCGTCACGTCGATCGCACTCTGCAAAGTGGCTCTTGCCTCCATGAACCTGGCGTGGCCACTCATGGCCTGGCTGAGCTTTTCCAGATGATCGGCTGTTCTGACCAGATCTGACTTGATGCTGTGAAGCGTTTCCATGGTGCTAAAGGCCTTCCTGGTCTGTGGCGTCAACGGTGCCATGAGCATCGCCTCAGGGCAGGGTGCAACGCAACAGATTTGTGGAAGGCGGCGATCCTTGCGGTGGCGCCTGTACGGCCCGAGGGCCTCAGCTTTTTTCCTGCACCTGTAGTACCGAACCCTTGTCGTCGGTCACCAGCAATCCGCTGAGGTGGGTGCCGTCTGATTGTTGCTCGGCAAGTGGCACATCCGAGGAGCGGAAGATGCTGCGGCCCTGTTCATTGGTTTTGACAGTGACGAGTTTGCCATTCTGATAGAAGAAGCGCGTGGTGTTGGCGTGCTTTTGCATGGTGTGTATTTCCTTGCTGGGTCGCGGTGTGATGCCACATTGGCAGTTTCACTTTCTCAACGTTCAGCCGCCAATGCTACTGGCAGAAATATCAGGTGCTCTCCATGGGTCCCGCTCAGGCTTCGTCCTGCAACCGCCCGGGGCTGAAGAAAAACGAGGCCACCACCACCGCTGTGATTACGCCTGTTGCATCTGCGATAAACAGCAGCAGCGCACTGGTATCTCCATGCGCCAAGTGTTTGCCCAGTGCAAAGTCCACACCGTGCGGGCATGCGGCGATCATTAGCAGCATGGCGGCCAGCAGGCCCGAGAGGAGCTTCATGTAGGCCCTGCCGAATGCCAGGCCATACGCCCAGAACACGAAAATACAAAGCACGGCCAAGCCGGTGGAAGTTGCATATTGAGCGAGTATTTCCAGCCACCAGAGCATAGGGTTCTCCTGAGCAAAGCCGGCCGGTGATGCCGTTGCCTGATGTTGATCAGAAGCGGGGCAGAATGAATTCGTTCCCTGGGTGCAAACAATTAATTGCCGTTCCGGGCTCCCGTAAACAAGCCGTGATGTGGTTGTGTTGTCACGGGCGCGTTGTTGCTGTGTCAGGTGCACGAAAATTCAGCAGCAAGACCTTGGTTGATTAGAAACCCGCGGCTACCCTCGTTAGAATGCAGCGTATTCCTGACGGCCAATTGCAAATGTCTACTTTTCGTATCTTCATCGCGTCTGCGTTAGTTGCCAGTCTTGTCGGCTGCGCAACGCCTGGCAAACCTACTGCCAGCAAGCTGACCCAAAAAACGCCGCAGGCGTACGCCGCCTGTGTGTTGCCTAAGTGGCAGGTTTTGGCCCCCCAGGCTTCCCAGAAGTCGATAGCCCACGGCTACCGGCTAACGGCATCCAGTGCAGTGACAAGTGACGATGTGCTGGACGTGGTTGACTCTCGCGATGGCAGCCGCGCGACCTTCTACAAGGGCAGCTTCCTGTCTGGGGACAAATTGCGCCAGGCTGCCAGGGAATGCCTGGACTGAGTCAATAGCCTGCGGTCTTGGGGCCGCGTTGCGCCCCAGTCGCGACACAAAGGCCGCTCCTGCAGCGGAGCACGTACTGTCCGGTGTCTAGCGCTCACGCATGAAAAAACCGGCAACGAACTTGCGGAAAGTTTCCAGGCTTTTGAAGTCGGCGTAGCGCTTGAAGTTTTCAGCGTCCGGCTCTGGCCCGATGGGCTGTTCCAGTAGCGACACTGACAATACCCGGTCCTGGTCCGAGGTCATCACCAGTTCATCCATCACCTGGCCGCCGATCACCGGCCGGCGCATCTGCACCTTGACGCCCTTGCTGGCCATCCAGTCGATCAGCGAGACCAGGGCCTTGAGCGGCTCGCGTTCTTCATCGCGGTACACCGGGAACAGATGCGCGCGCGATAGCACCGGCACGCTGGCCACATGGATCAGCTCATAGAAATGGCTACCGGCGCTGGTCGGCGAGTAGATCATCAGCGCCAGCAACGGCCCGGTGGTGCGGCTACCGCCCCAGTACAGGTGGTGCCCCTGGAAGTCGAAGCCGTCTTCGCTGCGGTTGTTGAACAGCTTGCGCCCTTTGATTTGGTCAACGCAGTCCAGCATCAGCCCATGGCGGCGATGGTTGCCGAACACGGTGGCCTCACGCAGGCGGGACTTGAGCATCATCATGTGCTTCATGTCCAGCCGGGTTTCCAGGTAGTTGCTGGGAGGTACCCGCTCCAGCAGCGGGTAGCGACTGGCCACGCTGCGCAATTCGGCAAACTGCGTGGTCAGGTCCTTTTTCAGGTGGGTGGCGTAGAGATTGAGGCCACTGGTTTCGATCCAGGTCAGCAACAGCGACAGCAGACGCTGCTGTTCGCGCCGGTCGTTACCATCACTGGTGGCACCGGCGGTACCGGCGCGAAAGTCACCAATCAGGCGCAATGGCGTGTCGGGCGGTAGCCAGGCGGCTGGTGGCGCAGGGTCGTCTTCGCGCTCGATGGCCTCCCGCTCGTCCTTGGTGAACGGGCAGCCAGGCGCGTGCTCGGCGGTGCCTGGGTTGTTCTTGAGGAACAAGGTGCCGGTGCTGCCGTTAAGGGTGACATTGAGCACCGGCAAGGCGTCGTTGCGGCAGTCGCAGGCCAGCCACTGGTTGGCGTTGCGTACCTTCATCAGTAGCTGGTTGGCCTGCAGCAGGCGTGGGCCGACGAGGCTGCCGGTGGCAAAGCCGACCAGCAGATCCTCTTCGGCGGCGGTCAGGCTGCGCACCTGCGCAGCGGTTTTGTCGATGATTCGCATGAAGC
>Ga0213823_1000164_pt1 | contig 71010 bp, 64 predicted proteins | sample MC6MC0907MG_FD_179887 | JGI IMG/M metagenome (GOLD analysis project Ga0213823, IMG submission 179887) | Enriched soil aggregate microbial communities from Iowa State University, Ames, United States - MC6-MC0907-MG | ecosystem: Environmental > Terrestrial > Soil > Unclassified | place: USA: Iowa...
TTTCCATACCGTCGGCGTTTTCCGCGGCCTCGGCCGCAAGCATGGCCGCTGGCTGGATACCGTCCAGATGCAGCGCGCGCTCGGCGATGGTGCCGACAGCGCCCCTTCGAATGAATGATGCAATGACCGATACCCTGATTGACGCCGGCGACACGTTGTTCGCCGGCCAGCCCGTTCGCATCGTCGAACGCGATGGCGTGCGCTACACCCTGCTGGGCACTGCGCACGTCTCGCGGGCCAGCGTGGAAGCGGTGGAACGTGCAATCGAAAGCGGCCGCTTCGATGCGGTCGCGGTCGAACTGGACGCGCAGCGCCTGCAGGCACTGACCAACCCGGACGCACTGGCCAAGCTGGATCTGGTCGAGGTGATCCGCAAGGGTCGCGTCGCCCTGTTCGCGGCCAACCTCGCCTTGGCCGCCTACCAGCGCCGCCTGGCCGAGCAGCTGGAGATCGAGCCGGGTGCCGAGCTCAAGCGCGCGGTGGTGATGGCCAACGAACGCAACCTGCCGGTGCACCTGATCGACCGCGAGGTCGGCCTGACCTTCAAGCGCGCCTCGCAGCGGCTGGGCTTCTTCGGCAAGATCAAGCTGGTGATGGGCCTGGGCGCTGGCCTGTTCGCCTCCGAGGAAGTTGGCGAAGACGAGATCGAGAAGCTCAAGCAGGGCGACATGCTCGAAGCCAGCTTCGGCGAGTTCGCCAGCGAGAGCCCGGCCCTGTACGAAACCATCATCGGCGAGCGCGACCGCTACATGGCTACGCGCCTGCGTGAAGTGCATGACCCGGCCCAGCGCGAAGTGCTGGCCGTTGTCGGTGCCGGTCATCTGGCCGGCCTGGCCAAGTACCTGGAAACCGACACCGACGCGCCGGGCCCGCTGCGCGAGTCGCTGGAAGACGTGCCCAAGAAGCGCAACATTCCGTGGATCACGCTGGCGATCCTGGCCATCGTGCTGACCGGCATCGGCGTGGGCTTCTATCGCGGTGGCCTTGGCGTCGGCAGCGAGCTGCTGGCGGTCTGGGCGATGTATACCGGCGGCCTGGCCGGCCTGGGCTGCCTGTTGGCCGGCAGCCACCCGCTGAGCATCCTGACCGCGATCGTGGTGGCGCCGTTCAAGCCATTCCGCCTGAGCATCCCGACCGGTGCGTTCTCGGCCCTGGTGGAAGCGCGCCTGCGCAAGCCGGCCTACGAGGATTTCCTGAAGCTGCGCGATGACGCGCAGAGCGTCAGGGGCTGGTACCGCAACCGGGTGACCCGTGTGGTGCTGACCTTCATGCTGACCAACCTGGGCAGCATGCTCGGGTTGTGGCTGACCGGGTTCCAGGTGTGGGGGAAGGTGGCGGGCTGATTTCCGCGCCGGCTGTGAATCGAAAGGCCACGCATTGCGTGGCCTTTTTTGTGCCCGGATGTGGAGCCGCGGGTAGTGTGTAGATCCACGCCATGCATGGATGCGTTCGCGAAAAAAGGAGGCCCGCCCAACGGGCCTCCATGCACCCTCACACCGATTCTGCGCCCGGCTCGACCACCGGGGCTTCGACGCCGCGGCCGCGCGCGCGCTGGATGATCCGCGACACCGCCGTGCTCATGTCATCGAGCATGGCGTAGATGGTCGGCAGGAACAGCAGGCTGACCACCGTGGAGAACGCCAGGCCGCCGGCGATGGCGCGGGCCATCGGGTAGTACGGCGGGCCGTTGCCGAGCAGCTGGGTGTCGGTCATGGAGATCGGGATCATCGCCAGGATCGCGGTCCCCATCGTCATCATGATCGGGCGCAGGCGCTCGCGTGAGCCTTCCACCAGGGCCTGGGTCCGGCCCATGCCGCGGCGGCGCAGGTTGTTGATGTGCTCGATCATCACGATGCCGTTGTTCACCACCACGCCCATCAACACCAGGATGCCGATGAAGGACATGATCCCGAACGAGGTGCCGGTGATCCAGAACAGCCAGAACACCCCGAAGATCGAGAACAGCACGCCACTCATGATGGCGGCCGGGAACAGCAGCGACTCGAACACGGCCGCCATCACCACGTAGATCATCACCAGCGCGATCACCAGATTGAACATCATCTGCGACATCGCTTCGTTGTCATCGCCGTAGTCGCCGCCGTCGAAGCTGAAGGTGTAGCCGGCCGGGAAACTCATCGGCTTGAGCGTTTCCTCCATCGCCTTGCGGCCGTCCGGCACGGTCACCTTCTCGGCCAGGTTGGCCTTGATGGTCAGCGTGGTCTGCCGGTTGGTGCGGCCGATCTGGGTGGCCGAGGGCTTGATCGCCACATCGACCAGGCTCAGCAGGGGCACCGAGCGGCCGTCGCCAGTGCGCACGGTGTAGCTGGCCAGGTCCTCCGGGCTGCTCTGCTCGGCACCGGCGAAGCGCACCCATACCGGTACTTCGCTGTCGCCGCGGCGGAACTCGCGCAGTGGTGCGCCCCGCAGGGCCAGGCCGACGAAGCTGGCCACCTGCTCGGCATTGAAGCCGAACGCCGCCGCGCGCTCGCGGTCCACATGGATGGACAGCTCACTGCCCTTCTCGCCGTTGTCGATGCGCACGTCGCGCAGTTCCTTGCGCTGGGCCAGCAGCGGCACCACTTCCTCGCCGATCTCCTGCAGCATCTTGGTCGAGTCACCGACCAGCTGCACCTGCACCTGGTTGTTGCCGCCGCCACCGCCGTCGCCGGAGTTGCCGACCACGTAATCGGCACGCGCCGAACGCGGCAGGCCCTTGCGCAGCGCCTCCTGCACGGCCGGCATGTTCTTGGCGTGCTCGGTGTCGAAGGTCACGATCGTGCTGCTGCCTTCCTGCTCGCTGTACCAGGAGTAGACCTGGGTGATGTGCAGCTCCTCGCGGTGATCGTCCAGGTAGCGTTCGACGCGGGCCACTTCCTCGGACATCTGGCCGAAGGTGTAGGCGCCCTTCCAGTTGTAGCCGATGAACACCTCGTGGCCGCCCTCGCCACCGAACATGTCGATCTTGGTCAGCTTCATCGGCACCAGGCTGATCAGGATCACCATCACGATGCCGAACACGCTCCAGCCGCGGTGCTCCAGGGTCCACTGCAGCAGCGTGGCGTAGCGGCGCTGCAGGCGGGCGATCACGCCGCTGTTGGAATGCACCAGCTTGGGGGTCTGCATACGCGCGGACAGCATCGGGATCAGGCTCACCGCGACCAGCCAGGAGGCCAGCAGCGAGACCGAGATCGTGATCGCGATCTGCGACATGAAGATGCTGATGTTGTTGGTCTCGCCGAACAGGTTCGGCACGAACACGATGCAGTGGCACAGCGTACCGGCGCTCAGCGCGATGGCCACGTTGCGGGTGCCGATGATCGAAGCCAGCCGCGGCTGGTCGGGCATCCGCTCGCGTTCCTGGTAGATGCTCTCCACCACCACCACGGCGTTGTCCACCAGCATGCCGACCGCCAGCAGCAGCCCCATCATGGTCAGGATGTTCAGGGTTACGCCGGCGAAGTACATGAAGCCCAGCGTGATCACGAAACAGATCGGGATCGCCAGGGTCACCATCAGCGTGGACGGCCAATGGCGCAGGAAGAAGAACAGCACCGTGATCGACAGCAGCAGCCCCACCGCGCCGGCCTCGGCCAGCTCCAGCAGCGAGGACGTCACCATCTTGCCCTGGTTGTCGATGACCTTGATCTGCACATCGCGCATGGAGGGCTGCTTGCGGATCGCCTCGACCTCGGCCAATGCCGCACGCGAGACCTCCACCAGGTTGGCGCTGCGCTCCTTGAAGATGTCCAGGCCCACCGCCGGGTTGCCGTCCAGGCGCCGGCCGTAGTTCATGCGCGTAGGCTTGAGCCGGATCTCGGCGATGTCGCCCAGGCGCAGGCCCTTGTTGTCGATGACCAGATCGCGCAGTTCCTGCAGGTCGGTGATCTCGCCCACCGGCTGGATGCGCACGCGCTGGCCGTTGTCGTCGATCTGTCCGGCCGAGATCGAGAAGTTCAGCGTGCGCAGACGGTCGCTGAGTTCGTTGATGCTCAGATTGTGGGCAGTCAACCGGTCCGGGCTGATCGCGATCTCGACCTCATTCGGCGGGGCGCCGGAGATGTTGACCCGCGCCACGCCGGGGATGCGTTCGATCCGCCGCTTGAACTCGCGGTCGAGCATGTCGTACGCGCCGGTCAGGTCGGTCGCACTGGCCAGGCGTACCTTCAGCACCGGGTCGTCGCTGCTGGACCACTTGAACACGTTGTAGCGCTGCAGGTCGTCAGGCAGGTCGCTGCGGATCGCATCGATGCGCTCACGGGCATCGGACGCCGCGATGGCGATGTCGCGGTCCCAGTCAGTGAACTCGATGAAGATGCTGGCGCCTTCGGAGGTGGCCGAGGAGCGCATGCGCTTGATCCCGGTCATCGTCGCCAGCGCTTCTTCGGTCGGCCGGATGACGTTGCGCTCGACCTCCTCCGGGGTGGAGCCGGTATACGGCACCTGCACGAACAGGAACGGTGCGGAGATGTCCGGCAGCGCCTCCAGCGGCAGCCGGAACGAGGCGATCAGGCCCACCACCGCCAACGACACAAAACACATGATCGTGGTGATGGGCCGGCGGATGGAGAACTCGGCAATGCTCATGCCGGCTCCTGTGCGGTGTCATGGCCGGTATCGGCCATCGGCGTCTTGAGATGGCGCCCGCGCTCGCGGTAGTAGGCATCGCCGCGACGGTCGAGCAGGTCGTACACCACCGGGATCACTACCAGGGTCAGCAGGGTGGAGACCAGCAGGCCACCGATCACGGTGATCGCCATCGGCGCGCGCACTTCGGCGCCCTCGCCCATCGCCACCGCGAGTGGCAGGAAACCGAACAGCGTGCACAGCGTGGTCATGATGATCGGCCGCAGGCGCGAGCGTGCACCTTCCACCAGCGCCTCGCGCTTGGGCACGCCCGCCTCGCGCAGCTGGTTGACCTTGTCGATCAGGATGATCGCGTTCTTGGTCACCAGTCCCACCAGCAGGATCAGGCCGATGAACACCACCACCGAGATCGGCTTGCCGGTCAGCATCAGGGCCAGGATCGCACCAACCAGCGCCAGCGGAATGGTGAACAGGATGACGAACGGGTGCAGCAGCGATTCGAACTGCGAGGCCATCACCAGGTACACCAGGAAGATCGCCAGGCCGAAGGCGAAGATCAGCGAGCGTGCCGAGTCGGCCAGCTCCTCGCCCTGCCCGCCGATGTGCATGCCCACACCCGCGCCCAGCGGCTGCTTGGCGACCATGTCCTGCACTTCGCGCACGGCACCGCCGAGGTCGATGTCGCGCAGGTTGGCCGAGACCACCGCCACGCGGGTCTGGTCAGCGCGATGGATCTCGCTGGGGCCGTTGGTGGCGACCACCTCGGCCACCGAATCCAGCGTCACCGGCCGGGTGCTGCCCGGATTGACGATCAGGCGGCGGATGCTGTCCACGCTGGCCCGGTCGCCTTCCTGCGCACGCACCAGCACGTCGATCTTGCGGTCACGGAAGCTGTAGCGCGTGGCCACGTCACCGCGCACCTTCTTGACCACCACATCGGCGATCTGCCGCGTGGTCAGGCCGAGCGCACCGGCGCGTTCCTGGTCGAAGCGGATCTGGATCTCCGGGAAGCCTTCTTCCACCGTGGATTTGACGTCGGCGTAGTGCGGGTTGTTGCGCAGCATCGCGGCCAGTGCCTTGCCGGCGGTTTCCAGCGTGGCCATGTCCTGGCCACGCAGTTCCACTTCCAGCGGGGTGGAGAAGCTGAAGAGCGCCGGGCGGGCGAAGTCGACCTGCACGCCGGGGTGCTGCTGCATCGATTCGCGCAGGCGCTCGGTGATCGCCGCTTCGGTGCGCGCATTGCCGCCCCCGGCCATCACGACGGTCAGCTTGCCGATGTTCTCGCCACTCTCGGTCGGGCTGGCATCCAGCCGGGTGCCGCTGCCACTGACGCCGTACAGCGAGGCGATGCTGTCATCCTTGGCGTGGGCCAGCTGCATTTCACGGACCAGCGCGTCAGTCTGCTTCAGCGGCGTGCCGGCCGGCAGCTTGGCGGTCATTTCGAAGCGGTCCTGGGCCAGCTGCGGGATCAGGTCCGCCCCCAGCATCGGCACCAGCGCCATCGTGCCGACGAAGGCCAGCGCGGCCAGGCCCAGCACCTTGCCCGGGTGGTGCAGCGCGCCCGGCAGCAGCTTGAGGTAACCGCGCTCGGCACCGGCGTAAGGCTTCATCGCCACATCGCTGGCCTTGCGCATCACCGGCCCGACCACGGCCACCAGGCCGCGCCAGACGCGGATCACCGACCAGGCAATCCCGAAGCAGATCCAGCGCACCAGGGTGCCCACGCCGCGGCGGCTGCCGGCGACCGGCTTCAGCCAGCGGCTGTCCGGCTGCCACGGCTGATGCGCGGGTTCTTCGGGGAAGGCCAGCGGCGGGCGGCCCTTGAGCGAGCTCAGCATCGGGATCAGGGTCATCGAGACCAGCAGCGAGATCGCGATCGCGATCGCAACCGTCAGCGCCTGGTCGCGGAACAACTGGCCGGCGATGCCATCGACGAACACCAGCGGCAGGAACACCGCGATGGTGGTCAGGGTGGAGGCGACCACGGCCATGCTCACTTCGCGGGTGCCGGCGATGGCCGCCTGCAGGATGCTCAGGCCGCGCTCGCGCGCCTTGGCGATGCTCTCCAGCACCACGATCGAGTCATCCACCACCAGGCCGGTGGCCAGCGCCAGACCGCCCAGCGACATCACGTTCAAGCTCAGGCCAAGCTGACCCATGAAGAAGAACGTGGTGATGATCGAGACCGGCAGCGACAGGCTGATCACGAACGTGCTCCAGCCATCGCGCAGGAACAGGAAGATGATCAGGATGGCGAGGATGCCGCCGATCACCGCGTCCTTCTTGACGTCGCTGATGGCGTGTTCGATGAAGCGCGACTGGTCTTCGATCGTGGTCAGCTCGGCATCGCCAGGCACCTGGCCCTTGATCTGCTCCAGGCGCGCACGCAGCGCTTCGGCGGTCGAGACCGTGTTGGCATCGCCCTCCTTGTAGATCGCCAGCTCGACCGCTTCCTTGCCGCCCAGGCGGATGATCGCTTCGCGTTCCTTGTAGCCCTGGCGCACGGTGGCGACATCCTTGAGCCGCACCGGCACGCCGTTGGCGATGTTGGTGGAACTGCTGCTGGACGCGCTCTGTGCCGCCGAGGCCGCAGCGACCGCAGCATCCGAGCCGGTCGAGGCAGCGATCGCGAACATCTGCTGCATCGCTGCATCGGCGGCACTGCCGTTGCTGCTCTGCGTGGTCACCAGCAGGTTGCGGATGTCCTCCAGATCGGCGAACTGGTTGACCGTGCGCACCAGGTAGCGCTGCGAACCTTCCTCCAGGCGGCCGCCGGAGATGTTGATGTTCTCTTCCTTGAGCCGCTTGATGACGTTGTCGATCGGCAGGTTGAGCTGGGCCAGCTTCTGCTGGTCGATGTCGACCTGGATCTCATCTTCCAGACCGCCGCCGACCTTCACCGCCGCCACGCCGGTGACCGGCTCCAGCTTCTTCTTCAGGTCTTCATCGGCATAGCGGCGCAGCTCGGTGAGCTGGCGCACGGCCTCGGCATCGCTGGACGGATCGGTTTTGGCCGAGATCACCAGGCGCATGATCGGTTCGGTGGACGGATTGAAGCGCAGCAGCACCGGAGATTTCGCCTCCAGCGGCAGGTTCAGCGCTTCCATCTTGTCGCGCACCTCCAGGCTGGCCTGGTCCATGTTGGTGCCCCAGGCGAACTCGAGCACGACATCGCTCTGCCCGGTACGCGAGATCGATTTGAGCTTGCGCAGGTTCTTGACCACGCCGACGGCCTCTTCGACCGGCTCGGTGATCAGCGTTTCGATTTCCGCCGGGGCCGCACCGGTGTACTCGGTGCGCACGGTCAGGGTCGGGTAGCTCAGGTCGGGCAGCAGGTTGACCTTGAGATTGCCCAGCGCGATGAAGCCGAACAGCATCAGCGTGACGGTGAACATCGCGATGGTGACGCGGCGGCGGGTGGCGAACTCCACCAGGCCGCCGCCGTGGGCACCGGGGCGGTCGCCCTGGTGCGGATCGTTTCCGTGGTCGTTGCCGGCCGCTGTCATTGACGGCTCTCCGCCTTGGCCGGCGCCGGCTTGGCAGCGGCGGTGGCGGCCGGCTTGGCGCCGATCACCTGCACCGCAGTGCCATCGCGCAGCGCCACCTTGCCGGCGGTGACCACCTGATCACCGGCGGCCAGACCTTCGCGGATTTCCACCCACGGCCCTTCGGCATAGCCGAGCTTGACCGGCACGCGCGCCGCCTTGCCATCGCGGACGCGGAACACCGCCGGCTCACCGTCATCGAGCAGCGCCAGGCGCGGCACCACCAGCGCGTCGGCGCGCTGGTCGTAGTCGATGCGGATGCGGCCGAACATGCCCGGCTGCAGGCCTTCAGCATCTTCGCCGAAGCCGCTGACCACGCGGAAGGTGCCGCTGCCGGCATCGACCACCGGCGAAATGCGATCCACCGTGCCCGGGAAGGTCTTGCCCGGCAGCGCATCGGCGATCAGCGTCACCGGCTGGCCCGGGCGCAGCGTGGCCAGCTCGCGCTCGGGCACGTTGAGCGTGGCTTCCAGGCGCGAGTTGTCGACGATGCGGAAGATCGGTGTGTTGATCTGCACGAAGTTGCCGGTCTTGATCGAGCGCGAGGCGATCACGCCCGAGATCGGCGCGATCACCGTGGTGTAGGACAGTTCCAGCGTGGCCAGCCGGTACTGCGCGCGAGCATTGTCGAGGTCGTACTTGATCTGATCGACATCGGCGGCGCTGACCATCTGCTGGCCGACCAACTTGTGGGCCCGCTGGTAATTGTTCTCCAGCTTGCGCATCTGCGCTTCGCTCTGGGCAACGGCCAAGCGCGCACGGTCCGGATCCAGCCGCACCAGCGGCTGCCCGGCACGTACCTGCTGCCCTTCTTCAACCAGAACGACCAGCGCGACGCCGGAGGTCTTGGCGACCACCTGCGACTCGCCCCGCGGCTCCAGTGCGGCCGTGCCGGTGTAACTGGCCGCGACGGCGCGGCGGCTGGCGGCGACCGCTTCGACCGGTACCGCATCGACCTTCTTTTCGGCCTTGCCGTCCTTTTCAGCGGCGTTGGCTTCGGCGGGACCGGCGCCACCGCAGCCGCTCAGCAGCAGGGTGGAAGTGATCAGCAACGCGGCGGCACAGCGTCCGGTGCGGCCGAGCAGGAAAGAATGTCGCGACATCGTCGTGTCCCTAAGGATGCGTGGGCAGGTGTGGTAGCAAAGTAATGCACCACGTCACGACCACACCATATCCCAAAGGTCATGGTGACCTGCGGCGATGGCTTCCCCGGCCCGGTTTCAGCTAGATGAAATGGCAGGCTATACTCGGCCCAGTTCCGTACCCCACGCCGGAACGACCAGACCCGTTTATCGGAAAAGGACATCATGCGCCCGCAGCCGCTCGCCGCTTGTCTCGTTCTGGCCGTCCTCCTGCCCCTCGGGGCCGCCGCACAGGCCGCAACACCCGCTCCTGCTGTACCCGCCACCCCCGCTCCGGCCGCCACCGCGCCGGCGCCTGCTGCCGTCACCGGCCGGTTCGACAATGGCCGGGTCCTGGCCTATACGTGCCAGGGGTGCCACGGCATCACCGGGTACAAGAACGCCTACCCCAGCTACAAAGTGCCCAAGATCGGCGGGCAGACCCGTGAGTACCTCAGCCAGGCGCTGACCGAGTACCGCCACGGCAAGCGCAAGCATCCCACGATGCAGGCGCAGTCGATGAGTTTCAGCGAACAGGAGATCGCCGATCTCGCTGTTTACCTGTCCACCGTCAAATAAGCGCGCTCATGTCGAAAGCCACGCCATTCCAGCGTTACGCCATCGCCCTGTCCGTTGCCCTGCTGATGACTGCGTGTTCGCAGTCACAGGTGGAGAACAGCGCAGATTCCGCCGCCGATCCGGGCCACGCCAGTGGTGAACACGGGTCCGGCTCCTCCGCCGGCCTGCCGGCCGGTCGCATCGCCGCCGGTGAGGCGCGGGCCCAGGTCAAGGGCAAAGCCACCGGCCAGAGCTGCATCGACTGCCATGGGGCGGACGGCAACAAGCCGATCGACCCGACCTACCCGAAACTGGGTGGGCAGTACGGGGATTACCTGGCGCACAGCCTGCAGGCCTACCGCGCGGGGGATCGCCAGCACGCGCTGATGACCCCGCAGGCGACCGACCTGAGCGATCAGGACATCGCCGATCTGGCCGCGTATTTCGGCTCACGGACAACCCAGCTGCGGGATCTGCACGGCCTGAAATGACGACGGTGGAGCCGACCGACGGTCGGCTCTACATCGATCGCCGGATCAGGCGTCCAGCTCTTCCCAGCGCGCGTACGCGGCATCCAGCTCGGCCTGCACCTTGGCAAGCTTCGCGTTGTGCGCGGCCATGTCGGGCGCGCTGCGCTGATAGAACGCCGGGTCGTTCATCGCGGCGGTGAGACCTTCGACGTCCTTCTCCAGCGTTTCGATCTTCAGCGGCAGCTGTTCCAGCTCACGCGCATCCTTGTAGCTCAGCTTGCGCTTGGGCTCGGCCGGCGCGGCCGCGGCAGCCGCCGCCGCGACAGGCTTGGCTGCCACCACCGGTGTGGCCGCGGCCGCGGCGGCCACCCGTGCGGCGTGGCGCTGCCAGTCGGTATAGCCACCTACGTACTCGCCGACCACGCCATCGCCTTCCATCACCATCGTGGAGGTCACCACGTTGTCCAGGAAGTCACGGTCATGGCTGACCAGCAGCAGCGTGCCGGTGTAATCGCTCAGCAGCTCTTCGAGCAGCTCGAGGGTTTCCACGTCCAGGTCGTTGGTCGGTTCATCCATCACCAGCAGGTTGGACGGCTGCGCGAATAGCTTGGCCAGCAGCAGCCGGTTGCGCTCACCACCGGACAAACGGGTGATCGGCGCGCGGGCACGCTCGGGCGAGAACAGGAAGTCCTGCAGGTAGGCATGCACGTGCTTGCGCTTGCCGTTGAACTCGATGAAATCACGGCCCTCGGCCACGTTCTCGATCGCGGTCCAGTCTTCGCGCAGCACCGCACGGTACTGGTCGAAATACGCGATCTGCAGGTTGGTACCGGCACGCACTTCGCCACTCTGCGGCTGCAGGTCGCCCAGCAGCAGCTTGAGCAGCGTGGTCTTGCCGCTGCCGTTCGGCCCGATCAGGCCGATGCGGTCGCCACGCAGGATCACGGTGCTGAAATCCTTGACCATCACGCGCTCGCCGAAGGCGAACGAGATGTCCTTGACGTCGATGACCTTCTTGCCGGAGTTCTCCGCCTGCGCGGCTTCCATGCGCACGTTGCCGCCGAGTTCGCGGCGCTGCGAACGATCGTTGCGCATCGCCTTGAGGCGGCGCACACGGCCTTCATCGCGGGTGCGGCGGGCCTTGATGCCCTGGCGGATCCAGATTTCTTCCTGCGCCAGCAGTTTGTCGAAGCGCGCGTTTTCCTGGGCCTGCGCGTTCATGCGCTCTTCGCGGCGGCGCTCGTAGTTGGCCCAGTCGCCCGGCCAGCTGGTGACCTGGCCGCGGTCGATCTCGACGATACGGGTGGCCAGTGCACGCAGGAAGCGACGGTCATGGGTGACGAACACCACGCTGCCGTTCCAGTTCTTGAGGAACATTTCGAGCCAGTCGATGGCTTCGATGTCCAGGTGGTTGGTCGGTTCGTCGAGGAGCAGCAGATCCGGCGAGGACACCAGCGCGCGGCCGAGCAGCACGCGGCGCTTCATGCCGCCGGACAAGCGCGCGAATTCGGCATCGCCATCCAGGTCGAGCTTGGTCAGGGTTTCGCTGACGCGCTGATCCAGGCCCCAGCCGTTGGCGGCATCGATCTTGGCCTGCACGGCCGAGAGCGCATCGCCATCGAAATCCTCGGCCATGCTCAGGTGATGGAACTCGGCCAGCCACTGGCCCAGTTCGCCCAGGCCATCGGCGACCACGTCGAAGACGCTGCCGGCGGCACCGTGCGGCACCTCCTGTTCCAGGCGGGTGATGCGCACCCCCTGCTGCACGCGGACTTCGCCGTCATCGGGCTTGTGATCGCCGGACAGCAGTTTGAGCAGGGTCGATTTGCCGGCGCCGTTGCGCCCGATCAAGGCGATACGCTCGCCCGGCTCGATCGACAGTTCGGCTTTTTCCAGCAACAGGGGGCCGCCGACGCTGAAGTCGACGTTTTGCAGAGTAATCAGAGGCATCCGACCATTGTACGGTCTGGCGGTGCGCGGCGTCGCTTACTGCTGACCGAACGCGCCCGCAGGCAGCCCCAGCAGCGCCCATAGCGCCGGGGGCACCCGCTTGCCCGGATGGCGTACCACCCACAGCTGACGCGACAGCGGCGGCAGCGGTGTCTCCACCACGCTCAAGCTGCCCAGCGCGAGCAGATCGGCCACCGCATGCCGCGACAGGCAGGCCAGGCCCAGCCCGGCCGCCGCGGCCTGTTTGATCGCCTCGGTGCTGCCCAGCTGCATGGCGCGGGCAAAGTGATGCAGGTGCGGCAGCAGCGCCTGCTCGACCGCCTCGCGGGTGCCCGAGCCCGGCTCGCGCAGGAGCCAGCGGGCCTGCGCCAACGCTGCGATTTCCATGCGCGCCGGCGTGGTCCCGCGCGCCGCCACGATGACCAGGTCGTCGCGTTGCCACGGCAGCACCTGCAGGCCGCTTTCGTGGCACGGCCCTTCAATCAGGCCCAGATCCACCTCCAGGCGCTGGACCGCCGCGACGACGTCGGCGCTGTTGCCGATCCGCAGGTCCACCTGGGCCTGCGGGTTATCGGCCAGCAGCGTGGCGACGCGGGACGGCAGCAGGTAGTTGCCGATCGTGGTGCTGGCCCCGAGCCGCAGCAGCAGAGGCTGCGCACCGGGCGCGAGTTGCCCGACCCCGGCCAGCCGCTCCAGATCGACGGCGGCGACCAGCAGCGCGCGGGCGGGGTCCAGCAGCGCCCGTCCCTGCGGATTGAGTACCAGGCGGCGCCCGATGCGGTCGAACAGCGGACTGGCCAGCTGGCTTTCCAGTTCATTGAGCGCCGCGCTGGTGGCCGACTGCGACAACGCCAGCTGCGCCCCCGCCGCGGCGGTGGTGCCGGCGTCGGCGACCGCCACGAAAACCTGCCATTGGCGGAGGGTGAGGTGCATGCCGCTCATTAACGCACTGAACAGGTTGAAATGACATGAACAATGCGTTTTACAGGTTCATCAGCGGCGCGCAGGCTATCGCTGTGATCTGACTGGAGATACCCGTGAACACCTCTGCCGCCGCCCTGCCCTCACCCACTACCGCCCAGCGCTGGCGCGGCCGCCTCCCCGGGCTGCTGCTGACCGGCGCCGTCGCGGCGGCGGCCATGGGACTGGCGCCGCTGCCATGGCTGCAGACGCACGGGATCAGCGCGCTGACCCTGGCCATCGTGCTCGGCATCGCCGTGGGCAACACGGTTTATCCGCGCCTGGCCGCCCCTGCCGGCGCCGGGGTGGGCTTTTCCAAGCACTGGCTGCTGCGGGCGGGCATCGTGTTGTACGGCCTGCGCCTGACCTTCCAGGATATCGGCCAGGTCGGTATCGGCGGGGTGCTGATCGATGCGCTGGTGCTGACCAGCACCTTCGCGTTGGCTTGGTGGGCCGGCACGCGCTGGTTCGGCCTGGACAAGGAGAGCGCCCTGCTGATCGGCGCCGGCAGCTCGATCTGCGGTGCGGCCGCGGTGATGGCGGCCGAGCCGGTGGTGCGCGGGCGCGCCGAACAGGTGACCGTGGCCGTGTCCACCGTGGTGGTGTTCGGCACGCTCGCGATGTTCCTGTACCCGCTGCTGTACCAGCTCAACCTCGCGCACGGGTGGCTCCCGATGAGCGCCCAGGCCTACGGCGTGTTCACCGGCTCCACCGTGCATGAGGTCGCCCAAGTGGTCGCCGCCGGCCGCGCGGTGAGCGAGCCGGCCGCCGACACGGCCGTGATCGCCAAGATGGTGCGCGTGATGATGCTGGCGCCGTTCCTGATCGGGCTGTCGATGCTGCTGGCACGCGGCGGCACGACGGCCGCGGCCGGCCAACGCGCGAAGATCGTGGTGCCCTGGTTCGCGTTCGGCTTCGTGGCCGTGGCCGGGCTCAATTCGCTGCAGGTGTTGCCGGCGGCCGTGGTCAGCGCGGCGATCGATCTGGACACCGTGCTGCTGGCGATGGCGATGGCCGCACTCGGTCTGACCACCCATGTGTCAGCGCTGCGCAGGGCCGGGATGAAGCCGCTGCTGCTGGCGCTGCTGTTGTTCGGTTGGCTGCTGGCGGGCGGGCTGGGGATCAACCTGGGCGTGCACGCGCTGCTGGGCTGAGGCACGCCGGGCGCACTTCTGCGACACTACCGCATGTCTGAATTCTCCTCCCTGCCGCTGAAACCAGCGCTGCTGCCCGGCATCGATGCCATGGGCTATACCTCGCTCACCCCCGTGCAGGCCCAGAGCCTGCCGGCCATCCTTGAGCGCCGCGATGTCATCGCACAGGCCCCGACCGGCAGCGGCAAGACCGCCGCCTTCGGCCTGGGCCTGCTGCAGGCGCTGGACCCGTCCGTGACCCGCGCCCAGGCGCTGGTGCTGTGCCCGACCCGTGAGCTGGCCGACCAGGTCGGCAAGCAGATCCGCAAGCTGGCCACCGGCATCCCGAACCTGAAGCTGCTGGTGCTGACCGGCGGCATGCCGCTGGGCCCGCAGCTGGCCTCGCTGGAAGCGCACGATCCGCAGGTCGTGGTCGGTACGCCCGGGCGCATCCAGGAATTGGGCCGCAAGCGCGTGCTGCACCTGGGCGGCGTGACCACCCTGGTGCTGGACGAAGCCGACCGCATGCTCGACATGGGCTTCGAGGAGCCGATCCGCGAGATCGCCGGGCGCACCAGCAAGGACCGCCAGACGCTGTTGTTCTCGGCCACCTTCCCGGATGAGATCCGCGAGATCGCCCGCGTGCTGCTGCGCGACCCGGTGGAAGTGACCGTGGAAGGCGCCGACCATGCGCCGGCGATCCGCCACCTGTTCTGCGAGACCGAGCTGGCACTGAAGCAGAAGGCGCTGGCCGGCCTGCTGCTGAAGTACACGCCGGAATCGGCCGTGGTGTTCTGCAACACCCGCCGCGATGTCGACGATGTCGCCATTTCGCTGCAGCAGTTCGGGTTCTCCGCGCTGCCGCTGCACGGCGAGATGGAACAGCGCGACCGCGACGAAGTGCTGGTGCGCTTCGCCAACCGCAGCTGCAACGTGCTGGTCGCCAGCGACGTGGCCGCGCGCGGCCTGGATGTGCAGGACCTGGCCGCAGTGATCAATTACGAGCTGCCGACCGATATCGAAACCTATGAGCATCGCGTGGGCCGTACCGGCCGCGCCGGTGCGACGGGGCTGGCGATCAGCCTGGTGACGCACCGTGAGCGCAACCGCGCCGACGCACTGGAAGCCGCACAGGGCAAGCCGCTGGACTGGCAGAAGACGCCGCTGGCCACCGCCCGCCCGCCGGTGCTGCCGCAGGCCGCGATGACCACCCTGCGCATCGATGGTGGCAAGACCGACAAGCTGCGCCCGGGCGACATCCTGGGTGCGCTGACCGGCGATGCCGGGCTGGCCGCCAAGTACATCGGCAAGATCGATATCTACGCCACGCGCTCGTATGTGGCGATCGCACGTGAGCAGGCCGGCCGGGCGATCGCCCAGCTGGAGGCCGGCAAGATCAAGGGCCGCCGGTTCCGCGTCCGCAAAATGGATGTCTGAGCGGTAGAGCCGACCGTCGGTCGGCTGATCGCTTCACGCACGGGGTAGAGCCGACCGTTGGTCGGCTGCACCTTCGTCGGGGCGTTTGAGGTGCCGGCCCGCGGCCGGCACTCCCTCAATACACCAGGTTGGCCAGCAGTGGGACGTCACTCGTCCAGCGTTCGCGGCCGCCGAGGCCGGCCAGTTCCACCAGCACCGCCGCACCGACCACCTCGACCTGCAGCTGACGGGCCAGCGACAACGCGGCCAGCAGCGTGCCGCCCGTGGCCAGCACATCATCGATCACCAGCACGCGGGCGCCGGCCGGCAAGGCATCGGCGTGCACTTCAATGCTGTCGGTTCGATATTCCAACGTGTACTCCTGGCGCAGCACCTTGCCCGGCAGCTTGCCCGGCTTGCGCACCGGCACGAAGCCCACGCCCAGCACCCGCGCCATGGCCGCGCCGAGAATGAAGCCGCGCGACTCGATCCCCATCACCGCCTGCAGGTTGGCATCGCGCCAGGGCGCGACCATCGCATCGATGGCGGCCGCGAAATCCGGGCCGTCGGCGAGCAGCGGCATGATGTCCTTGAACAGGATGCCCGGCTTGGGGAAATCGGCGATGTCGCGCAGGCGGCCGGCCCAGGCGGGCGTGGCGGAAGACTCGGTCATGATCGGCACAGCACAAAGGGTGGCATAGGGTAACCGAGCCCCCCGCAGCAGCGCCTCACAGGCCGGCGTGCGCGGCAGAACGGTTCATCCCGCCCGCCCTCACTGGGGATCACGAACTGCAGGACAGCATCGAGCAGCCGGCCTTCACCCGTGCCCACTCGGGCCGCTTCGTTGCAAAGTGCTCGCGCCCGGGCTGTACCTCATACGGGCGTCGCAACACCTCCAGCAGCGTGTGCACGCCGCTGAGATCGCCCTGCTCCGCCTGCTCGATCGCCTCTTGGGCCAGCCAGTTGCGCAGCACGTACACCGGGTTGGCGCGGCCCATCTGCTGCTGCCGCGCCTGCGCGCTGCGCCCATCGGCGCGCAGCCGCGCCGCGTACTGCTGCAGCCACGCCTGCAATGACGGCAGCACCGCTTCCCGGCGTGCCGGGCTGTAGAACGCGTCTTCCAGCACCGCCACTGCAGGCGCGGCGGGATCGAGATCCATCAAACCACGGAAGGCGAGGGTCATGTCCATCTCACCCTCGTGCAGGATCTCCAGCCACGCGGCCATCAGCGCCACATCGTCATCGCGGCAGGTGTCCAGGCCCAGCTTGGCGGCGATGTCGGCGCGCTCGCATTCGGCGTGCACCTGCTGGAACCGGGCCAGCCCGTCATGCAGCGGCGTGACATCCTCGAACAGCGGTGCCAGTGCCTGCGCCAGCCGGGTGAGATTCCAGTACGCCACCTGCGGCTGCGTGCCGAAACGATAGCGCCGGCCCTGCGCGTCGGTGGTGTTGGGGGTCCACTCCGGATCGTAGTCCTCGACCCAGCCATACGGGCCGTAATCGATGGTGAGCCCCAGAATCGACAGGTTGTCGGTGTTCATCACGCCATGCACGAAACCGACGCGCATCCAATGCGCGACAAGCACTGCGGTGCGTTCGCAGATCTCGGCGAACCAGCGTGCATGGCGCGCCTGCCCGGCGTCTGCCAGCGCAGGAAAATCGCGCGCGATGCAGACATCGGCCAACTGCCGCAGCAACGCGGTGTCGCCACGCGAGGCCGGCAGTTCGAAGGTGCCGAAACGGATGAACGACGGCGCGACGCGGCACACGATCGCGCCGGGTTCGGCTTCAGGGTGACCGTCGTAGAACATGTCGCGCACCACGGCATCGCCGGTGCCGACCAGGCTCAACGCACGTGTGGTCGGCACGCCGAGGTGATGCATTGCTTCGCTGCACAGGAACTCGCGGATCGACGAGCGCAGCACCGCTCGCCCATCGGCACCGCGCGAGTAAGGCGTGCGCCCGGCGCCCTTCAACTGCAGCTCCCAGTGCGCCCCTTGCGGGGTGAGCAGCTCGCCCAGCGAGATCGCACGACCATCGCCGAGCTGCCCCGCCCAATGGCCGAACTGGTGGCCGCCGTAGTTGGCTGCCCACGGCGCCATGCCGGCATACAGCGCGTTGCCGCCGAACACCCGTGCGAAGTCCTCGCTCTGGATCAGGTCCTCCCCCATGCCCAGCAGCGTGGCCACCTCCGGTGAGTACGCCAGCAGCTGTGGTGCGGCGACCGGGGTCGGCATCACCGACGACCACGCGGCCTCCCGCACCTCGCGCACGCGCGGGCCGGTTTCCGGGTCGCCGGGCAGTTCACGGATGAAGCGGTTGTCGAAACGCAGGGGCTGGGTACTCATAGGCATGAAATGGGGGCAGACCGGCTGCCCCGCAAGTTCAGCGCGAACCGCCGCCGAGGTTCAACGAACCGCCACGCTCCACCGCACGCTGGTAGGCCGGGCGCTGCTCGATCCGCGCCAGGTAGGCCTGAAGGCGCGGATACGCCGCCATGTCACCGCCGCGGGCAGCGGCGGCCTGGATCGGGAAACTCATCTGGATGTCCGCTGCGGTGAAGCGCTCACCGGCAAACCACGGCGACTGGCCGAGTTCGCGCTCCATCCAGTCCATGTGCAGTTTCACCTGCGGCCCCACGAAACCCTTCAGCGCTTTGTCGGCGATGGAGCGCGCGATCGGCTTGGCGAAGAAGGGCATCGGTGCTTTGCGCAGCCGCGAGAACACCAGCGTCATCACCAGCGGCGGCATCGCCGAGCCTTCGGCGTAATGCATCCAGTACCGGTAGCGCACGCGCTCGGGGGCCTGCGCAGGCATCGGCTCGGGCGAGAGCTGGCGGCCACTGTCGTAGCGGTCGGCCAGGTACTCCAGGATCGCGCCGGATTCAGCCAGAACCAGCGTGTCGTCCTGCAGCACCGGCGACTTGCCCAGCGGATGGACGTCGCGCAGCGCCTGCGGCGCCAGCCAGGTCTTGGGATCACGCTGGTAGTTGACGACCTGGTACGGCAGGCCCAGCTCTTCGAGCATCCACAGCACGCGCAGCGAGCGCGAGTGGTCCAGATGGTGCACCTTGATCATCGAGGGTTCCGCAGGGTCAAAGCGGCATCGTAACCGGGCGGTGGGAACGATGACGTCTTCAACGTGCTCCGCGTCGACGATGGCGGAATGCCGCCCAATAAAAAACGCCGGAAGCTTTCGCTTCCGGCGTTCTAGGCGACCTTACGGTTGCGGGGGGTCGATTAGACCGCCTGCACCTGGTCAGCCTGCATACCCTTCTGGCCCTGCACGGCGACGAAGGTCACCTTCTGGCCTTCCTGCAGCGACTTGAAGCCGGTGCCCTGGATCGCGCGGAAATGCACGAAGAGGTCCGGGCCGCTTTCCGGGGTGATGAAGCCGAAGCCCTTGGCGTCGTTGAACCACTTCACGGTGCCCTGCTGACGATCAGACATGTACTAACTCCTGAAACAATAGTTGAAATAATCGCGGCCGCCGCGTATCGGAGCCGAGACTGAGTTGCAGGCGTTGGTAAAGCGGATCGATGAGCAGATCGTGAGATCAACTGCACCAGGCCACGATTCACGGTGACCCTAGCAAACACAGTGTGGGTGACGATACTCGTGTTTTACCGAAAAAGCGATAGCTGGTTTATTCAGCCATCCTCCCCCTCCCGCCTGACAGGACAAGGGGTCGGGCGATCCTACACGAAACCGGAGCCCCTATTCAGATTTTTCCTACCTTAAGATCAGCCAAATGACCGATGCCTCGACCCCTAAAGTTCACCTCTGGGTGGACGCAGACGCCTGTCCCGCCGTCATCAAGGAGATCCTGTTCCGGGCCGCCGAGCGTGCCGGGATCGAGATGACCCTGGTCGCGAACCACTGGCTGCGGACGCCTCCGTCCCGTTTCATCCGCTCGATCCAGGTGCCCGCTGGCCTGGATGTGGCCGACAGCGTGATCGTGGAACGGGTCCAGCCGGGCGATCTGGTGGTCACGCAGGACATCCCCTTGGCGGCCCTGGTCTTGGACAAGAAGGCCGTCGCATTGAACCCGCGCGGCGAGCTGTACACGCCCGACAACATGGCCGAGCGGCTGTCGATGCGCAATTTCATGGAGGAACTGCGCGGCGCCGGCGTTCAGACCGGTGGGCCGCCCCCGCTGCATGCACGGGACAAGCAGGCCTTCGCTGCGCAGCTGGACCGCTGGCTGGCGCGACGTTCAGCCCGCTGAACAACGGACATGGAGTGAACGATCGGCACCTGGTGAAGCCGGCCAGCGGCCGCCCCTACAGGTGAAGCGACAGGTCGCTGGTGAACGTGCGCCGCTGCCCGGTCAGCGGGTCATCGAAGGCCAGTGCCTTCGCCAGCAGTTGCAGCGGCGCATCGGCCGGCGCATCCGGGAGCAGATCCGGGTACAGGTCGTCGCCTGCGATCGGCGCGCCCAGCCCCGCCATATGCACGCGCAGCTGGTGTTTGCGGCCACTCACCGGGTGCAGCCGGTAGCGCCAGACCGGCCCGGCGCCGTCGATCACCTCGATGCGGGTCCGGGCATTGGGCTCACCGGGCACCTCGGCGATGCGGAAGAACGGCTCGCCCGGGACCAAACGGGTATGGCGCTCCAGCGGGAACGCCAGGCTGGGCAGTGCCGGCGCCAAGGCTTCGTACGCCTTCTCGATACGGCGTTCGCGGAACAGGCGCTGGTAGGCGTCGCGGGTATCGGGCCGGGTCGAGAACAGCACCAGCCCGGCGGTGAGCCGGTCCAGGCGGTGCAGCGGCACCAGATCCCGGTTGCCGGTGCGCGCCACCAGCCGGGCCAGCAGCGTCTCGCGCACATAGCCGCCCGCCGGCGTGACCGGCAGGAAGTGCGGCTTGTCGGCCACCAGCAGATGCGCGTCCTGATGCACGATGGCCTCGGCGAAGGGAATCACCGGTTCATCGGCGACTTCACGGAAGTAGACGATTTCCAGCCCGACCTGCCAGGGATGATCCGGCGCGAGCGCCCTGCCCTGTGCATCCTGCACGCGCCCACGGGCGAAGCGGTCCACCCACTGCGCGCGGTCGATGCGCGGGAAGCGCGCACACAGCCCGTCCAGCAGGCTCGGCCAGGCGCCGGGCGGCAACTGCAGGCGGCTGGGTGCGGGGGCAGCGAGGATTGGATCGGACGGGCTCATGACGAACCATTATCATGGCGCTCTTTGTTTCAGGTATCCCCATGGCCCTCACCGCCACCATCCGCAAGGCCGAACTTCAGATCAGCGACATGGACCGCGGCTATTACGCCAGCCATACGCTGACCCTGGCCCAGCACCCGTCCGAGACCGACGACCGCCTGATGGTGCGCCTGCTCACCTTCGCGCTGAACGCCGATGACCGGTTGGAATTCGGCCGCGGCCTGAGCGTGGACGACGAGCCGGACCTGTGGCGCCGCGATTACACCGGCGATATCGAGCTGTGGATCGAACTGGGCCAGCCCGACGAGTCGCGCCTGCGCAAGGCCGCCGGCCGCGCGCGCGCGGTGCAGCTGGTCACCTACGGCGGCCGCGCTGCCGACATCTGGTGGGACCGCAACGCCTCCGCGCTGAAGAAGCTCTCCACGCTGGAGGTGATGGACCTGCCGGGCGAGTTCGTCACCGAATGGGGCGCGCAGATCGAACGCACAATGCAGTGGGACGTGCAGATCCAGGACGGCGAAGTGCAGTTGACGTCGGACAAGGCGCAGCTCAGCGTCATCCCCACCTGGCGCAAGCAGAAGCCGCAGGCGTGAGTGTGATCCGCTGTGATGTGCTGGTCATCGGGGCCGGCGCGGCCGGGCTGATGTGTGCGATGACCGCGGGCAAGCGCGGGCGCCTGGTGCAGGTGATCGATCACGCCAACAAGGTTGGCAAGAAGATCCTGATGTCCGGCGGCGGGCGCTGCAACTTCACCAACACCGGCACCACGGCGGCCAACTTCCTGTCGGCCAATCCGCACTTCTGCAAATCTGCACTGGCCCGCTACACGCCCTGGCACTTCATCGAAATGGTGGAGCGGCACGGCATCGCGTATCACGAAAAAGAACTGGGCCAGCTGTTCTGCGATATCTCCTCCAAGCAGATCGTGAAGATGCTGGTGGACGAATGCCAGGCCGCCGGGGTGCAGATCCGCACCGACTGCGGGGTGCAGAAGGTCGAGCGCGGCGCGGACGGCTTCCATGTGCACACCACACAGGGTCACTTCCATGCCGCCTCGCTGGTGGTGGCCACGGGTGGCTTGTCGATCCCGAGCATGGGCGCGACCGGCTTCGGCTATGAGCTGGCCCGACAGTTCGGCCACGAGGTGCTGCCGACCCGCGCCGGGCTGGTGCCGCTGACCTTGAGTGGCACGCACCAGGAACGCTTCAACGAGCTCAGCGGCGTGGCTCTGCCGATCGAGGCGCGCTGCAATGGCGTCGAGTTCCGCAATTCCATGCTGATCACCCACCGCGGCATCAGCGGGCCGGCGATCCTGCAGATCTCCTCCTACTGGCAGCCGGGCGACGAGCTGCGGCTGGACCTGCTGCCCGGCCAGGACGCGCTGGACTGGCTGCGCCGGATGAAGGCCGAGCGCGGCGCGGCTGAGCTGCGCACGGTGCTCTCGGAGGCGCTGCCGCGCCGGCTGGCGCTGCGCCTGTGCGAGCACTGGCTGCCGGACCGGCTGGTACGCCAGATCGACGAGCCACAGCTGCGCGAGGCGGCCGAACTGCTGCAGAATTTCCCCCTGGTGGCCAGTGGCACCGAGGGCTACCGTACCGCCGAGGTGACGCTGGGCGGGGTCGACACCCGCAGGGTGTCCTCCAGTACATTTGAATCGCAATTGGTTCCCGGCCTGCACTTCATTGGGGAGGTGCTGGACGTGACCGGCTGGCTGGGGGGCTACAACTTCCAGTGGGCCTGGGCCTGTGGCCATGCCGCGGGCAGCGTGGCCTGAGCCGGAACCGGCGTTCCGTGATCGGCTACCGTTTGCCGCATGGACGTAGTCACACGCATCGTGTATCAAGTTTGCAGTCCGGGGAGTAGTGAATGCAGAACGCGAATGACATGACGGTCCGCCTGCTGATCGTGGACGACAGCGGCGAGAACGCCGAGACCATCGTCAGCACGCTGCGCAACAGCGGCATCGCGGTGCGCCCGACGCGCCCGCAGCACAGCGAGGAACTGGCCCTGGCACTGGCCACCCAGCCGATCGACCTGGTGCTGGTCGCCGCCGCGCAGAGCATCCCGCTGCTGCAGGTGACCCAGCAGATCGCGGCCAGCGGCAAGGACATTCCGATGATCCTGCTGGCCGAATCGATCAACGAGAACGAATGGGTCGAAGCCGGTGCCAACGGCATCCGCGCCATCGCCCTGCGCCACCGCCCCGAGCACCTGCTGGCAGTGGTGCGCAATGAATGGACCGATCTGCATGCGCGCCGCGGGCTGCGCCGGATCGAGGCCCAGATGCGCGAGACCGAGCGCCGCTGCGACGCGCTGATCTCCTCCTCGCGCGACCCGATCGCCTACGTCCACGAAGGCATGCACATCCGGGCCAACGAGGCCTACCTGGAGATGTTCGGCTACGAGACCTTCGACGACGTGGAAGGCATCTCGCTGCTGGACATGGTCGCGCCACAGCATGTGGACGGCTTCAAGCAGCTGCTCAAATCCATGAGCAAGGGCGATGCGCCGCCGCCGCAGTACCAGGTGGACGCACGCAACCAGGACGGTGCGGTGTTCCCGGCCACGATGGAGTTCACCCAGGCCAGCTACGAAGGCGAATCCTGCCTGCAGGTGGTGTTCCGCCGGCGCATGGAGTTCGATCCGGAACTGGCACGCGAGGTCGAGGACCTGCGCCAGCGCGACCAGGTCACCGGCCTGCTCAACCGCCCGACCTTCATGCTGCATGTCGAACATGCCGTCGCCCAGGCCGGCCGCAGCGAGGGCCGGTTCGGCCTGCTGCTGATCGAACCGGACCACTACGCGCGCCTGCTGCCGGAGATCGGCCTGGACTCGGCCGACGCGCTGATCGGCGCCCTGGCCCGCGTGCTGGCCCAATCGGTCGGCGATCAGGCCCATGTCGCCCGCTTCGGCGAGCACAGCTTTGCCGTGCTGACCGAGGCGCCCTACGCGCAGACCGTCGCCCTGGCCGACCAGATCCGCGAGGCCTTCGCCTCACAGGTGTTCAGCATCGGCGAGCGTTCGGCCACGGTCACGGTCAGCGTGGGCGGTGTGCAGGTCGGCGAGAAGATCGCGAGTATCGGCCAGGTGCTGGCCCGCGCCACCGAATGCACCCAGGCCGCACTGGAGCTGGGCAACACCACGCGCGTGTTCGATCCGGCCGCGGTCGACCGCGTGGAAGAAGAGCGCATCCAGCACTGGGTAGCCCGCATCCGCCAGGCATTGGACGGCGATGGCTTCCAGCTGCACTACCAGCCGGTGCTCAACCTGCAGGGCGAAGCGCTGGAGTTGTACGAGGCCTACCTGCGCCTGGATCACAACGGCGAGCTGCTCAGCCCGACCGCCTTCCTGGGCATTGCAGAGGAGCACGGCCTGCTGGCCGACATCAACCGCTGGGTCGTGACGCACGCGATCAGCATGCTCGCCGCGCGCAAGCGCGAGGGTCATCTCACCCACCTGATGATCAAGATCACCCCGGAGTCGTTCAACGACCCGCAGATGATCGCCACCCTGCGCCGCGAGCTGCAGGCCCAGGGCGTGCCCGGCGAACAGCTGTGGCTGCATGCACCAGAGGCTAAAGTGTTCACCCACCTGCGCAACGCGCAGCAGTTCCTCGCCGCGGTCGCACCGCTGGGCTGCCGGATCGGCCTGGAACAGTTCGGCTCGGGGCTGGACTCGTTCCAGCTGCTGGCGCACTTCCAGCCGCAGTTCCTCAAGCTGGACCGCGACTTCACATCCGATTTCGCCCGCACCCGCGAGCACAGCGAGAAGATCAGCGAGATCACCGCGCGTGCGCAGGCGGCCAACATCCAGACCATCGCCGAGTTCGTCGCCGACGCCAATTCGATGAGCCTGCTCTTCAGTGCCGGCGTGGATTACGTGCAGGGCGAGTTCGTCGGCCCTGCCGGCCCGGTGATGAACTTCGATTTCAGCTGATTGGGAGCGTCACGACCAACGGTCGTGACCTACCCTCTTCCGCGCATCAATGGGCGCATCGCGCGTGCCTCGATGGGGGCACCGCGCGGGGAGATGCCGACCGTTGGTCGGCATCGCTCCTTCCGGTCAGGCCATCTCGACCAGGTTCGGAATCTTCACGTCCGGGCTGACATCGGCGTCGTAATCCACGCCTTCGATGCCGAACCCGAACAGACGCAGGAAGTCGGCCTTGTAGCCGGCCAGATCGCTGATCTCGTACAGGTTCTCGTTGGTCACCTGCGGCCACAGTGCGACCACTTCGCCCTGTACCTCCGGCGCCATTTCCTTGTAGTCCGCACGCAGGCGACCAGCGTCATCGATCAGCGCCACCTTGCGGCCGCCATCGGTGACCAGATCGTGGCGCAGCCGCTCGGTCGCGGTGCCCGCGTCCTTGCCGCCGTACAGGATGTCGTAGAGGGTATCGAGCTGCTCGATGCAGCCTTCGTGCGTGCCCTTGGCCTTCATCACCTTGAACAGCAGCGACAGGTACAGCGGCATGGTCGGGATTGCCGAGCTGGCCTGGGTGACCACCGCCTTGAGCACCGACACGCGCGCATCGCCACCGATCGGGGCCAGCTTCTGACGCAGGCCGACGACCTTCTCGTCCAGATCCTTCTTGGCCGCGCCGATGGAGCCGTTCCAGTAGATCGCCTGGGTGATCTCCTCACCGACGTAGGTGAAGGCCGTGGTGGTCGCGCCCTCGGCCAGCACACCGGCCTCGAGCAGCGCATCGATCCACATCTGCCAGTCTTCACCGCCCATGACGGCGACGGTACCGGCGATTTCTTCCGGGGTGGCTGGTTCGATCGTGGTCTCGGTGATCACTTCCTTGTCCGTATCCAAGCCACGCAGCGTGATCGGCGCGCCGATCGGCTTGAGCGTGGAGCTGATCACTTCACCGGTCTTGGGATGCTTGCGGCGCGGCGCGGCCAGGCTGTACACCACCTGGTCGACCTGGCCGAGGTCCTGCCTGATCAGCTCGATGACCTTCGCCTTGACCTCATCGGAGAAGGCATCGCCGTTGACGCTCTTGGCGTACAGGCCGGCCTGCTCGGCGTACTTGTGGAACGCGGCGGTGTTGTACCAGCCCGCGGTGCCGGGCTTGGTCTCGGTACCCGGACGCTCGAAGAACACGCCCAGCGTGGCGGCATCGCTGCCGAACGCCGCCGTGATGCGCGCAGCCAGGCCGTAGCCGGTGGAGGCACCGAGCACCAGCACCTTCTTCGGCCCGTTGGTGATCTTCGGCTTGGACTGGATGTACTCGATCTGCTGCTTGACGGCTGCATCGCAGCCGACGGGATGGGTAGTGACGCAGATGAAGCCGCGCACACGCGGTTTGATGACCATGTAAACCTCGAGGGGGACTGGCGCAGGGCGGACCGGCGCGATGAAAAGGGAGGTCGCGCGCCACCTGGGCGGCTGCGCGGAACGCAAGGGATCGTAGTGCGCAGCGCCGCTGAGTACAACCGACGGGGGTGTATGGGAGGTGACGGTCCCGCCCTGGCGCGCTCTCCGGGCAGCCCCAAAAGAAAGGCCGCGCAATGCGCGGCCTTTCAGATGTTTCATACCACCAGAACCCTTACGGACGACGCTCCAGCGCTTCCACGTCCTTGGCCTTCGGCAGCAGATCCTGCTTGGTCACCGCCAGCGCGCCCATCGTCAGCAGCGGGCAGGCAATGAAGATCGACGACAGCGTACCGATCACCGCACCGATCATCTGGCTCAGCGCCAGCCCTTCCAGCGAACCACCGCCGTACAGGTACAGCGCCAGCACCGACAGGAAGAACACCAGCGAGGTGATGATCGTGCGCGACAGCGTCTGGTTGATCGAACGGTTCATCACTTCCAGCGGCTCCACACGCAGGCTGCGGAAGTTCTCACGCACACGGTCGAACACCACGATGGTGTCGTTGATCGAGAAGCCCATCACCGACAGCAGGCCGGCCAGCACGGTCAGATCGAACTCACGGCCACTCAGCGAGAAGTAACCCGCCACCACCAGCACGTCGAACAGCGTGGTGATGATCGCCACCATCGCGAACTTCCACTCGAAGCGGAAGCCGATGTAGATCAGGAAGCCGATCAGCACGAACAGCGCCGCGTACAGACCGTTCAGGGCCAGCTCTTTGCCGACCTGCGGGCCGACGAACTCCGCGCCCACGATGGCCGCCTGGTTGCCTTCGACCGAGATCGCCTTCTGCACCGCTTCGGCGGTGCGGTTGTTGGCTTCGCCGGCGTTCTCGCCTTCGGCCATTTCCTGCGGCTGCAGACGGATCAGCAGGTTGCTGCCGCTGCCGAAGCTCTGCACCTGGGCACCGGCATAACCGGCGCCTTCCAGGTGGTCGCGCACGGCATCGACGTCAGCCGGCTTGTCGAAGCGGACTTCGACCACGGTGCCGCCGGTGAAGTCCAGGGCGTAGTTGAAGCCCTTGAAGGCAATGCAGCCGATGGCGGCAATGAACACCAGCGCCGCCAGGCCAATGGCCACCCAGCGGGTGCGCATGAAGTCGAACTTGGTGTCGTTCGGGATCAGATGCAACGGGAAAAGTTTCATGGTTTCTATTCGCTTCCCGTCAGATGGCCAGGGTCTTGAGCTTCTTGCGGCGGCTGTAAACCAGCACGGCAAGGGCACGCGAGACGGTGATTGCAGTGAACATGGAGGCCAGGATGCCGACGATCATGGTCACGGCGAAGCCCTTCAACGGCCCGGTACCGAACGCATACAACGCCACACCCGCCAGGATGCCGGTGAGGTTGGCGTCCAGGATGGTGCCGGAGGCCTTCTCGTAACCGGCCACGATGGCCGCCTTGGGCGGCATGCCGGCGCGCAGCTCTTCACGGATACGTTCGTTGATCAGCACGTTGGCGTCGACCGACAGGCCGATCGACAGCGCCAGACCGGCGAAGCCGGGCAACGTCATCGTCGCGCTGAACAGCGACATCACCGCCACCACGATCAGCAGGTTGAACAGCATGGCCACCGAAGTGATCACGCCGAACATGCGGTAGTACACGGTGAAGAAGATCAGGGTGAACAGGAACGCGAAGCCGACCGCGGTCACGCCGCGCTCGACGTTCTCCGCACCCAGGCTCGGGCCGACGATGCGTTCTTCGACGAAGTCCATCGGTGCGGCCAGCGAGCCGGATTTCAGCAGCTTGGCCAGGTTGTCCGCTTCAAGCTTGTCCAGGCCGGTGGTCTGGAAGTTCTTGCCGAACACGCCGTTGATGTTGGCGACCGAGATCACCTCTTCCTTGACGCGGAAGCTGCGCACTTCCTTGCCGTCGACCACGTTCACGGTCGGGATGCGCTCGGTGTAGACCACCGCCATCGGCTTGTTCACGTTGGCGCTGGTGAAGTCGAACATGCGCTGGCCGCCGACGTTGTTCAGCGTCACGCTGACCGCCGCCGAACCGTTCTGGTCGGTGGTGGCCTGTGCGGCGACCATCTGGTCACCGGTCACGATCACGCGCTTGTTGAGCAGGATCGGGCCGCGGTTGTCGCGCTGCTGGTAGACCTTGGCCTCCGGCGGAATGCGGCCGCTGGCGATCGCGTCCTGGGCGTTGCCTTCGACCACGGCGCGGTATTCCAGCGTCGCGGTCGCACCGATCATGCGCTTGGCTTCGGCGGTGTCCTGCACGCCCGGCAGCTGCACGACCACGCGGTCGGCACCCTGGCGCTGGATGATCGGCTCGGACACACCGAGCTGATTGACGCGGTTGCGCAGCGTGTTGACGTTCTGCTCGATGGCGCCATTGGCGATCGCAGTCAGTTCGGTCTCCGGCATGCTCACGGTGATGCGGTTGCCCGCCACCTCATAACCCAGCGTCGGCTGCGCCTTGACCATGACCTCGCGGGCACGGGCGGCGGCATCGGCACCGGCAGACGGGCCGATGGTGGCCACGATGGTGTTGTCGCCACGGCGCTCGACCGACTGGTAGGCGATGCGGGCATCGCGCAGGCTGGTCCGCACGTCTTCGGCGTAGGCATCCAGACGCTTGTCCAGCGCCGCCTTCTGGTCGACCTGCAGCACGAAGTGCACGCCGCCCTGCAGATCCAGGCCCAGCACCATCGGCTTGGCGCCGAGGTCGCTCAACCAGTCCGGCACGGTGGAGGCCAGGTTCAGGGCGACCACGTAGTCCTCGCCCATCTCGTCGCGCAGGGCGTCGTTGGCGGCGGTCTGCGCCTGCAGCGTCGGCAGGCGCACGATCAGGCTGTCGCCTTCCTTGGCCACCGACAGCGGCTCCACGCCGGCCTGCTTGAGGTCACCCAGCACGCGGTCGCGCAGGGCGTCGTCGATCTGCCCGCCACGGTTGGCGGTGATCTGCACGGCAGGGTCCTTCTGGTAGATGTTGGGCAGTGCGTACAGCGCACTGACCGCCAACACGATCAGGATGAGGAAGTACTTCCAGCGTGGAAATTCGAGCATTGCTTGGGTCCCGCGCGGTGCCCGTCCCGGCACCGCGGTTGAACGGAAAGGAGGTGGATCAGTTGGCCGACTTCAGCGTGCCGGTCGGCAGCACATTGCCCACGGCGCCCTTCTGCACGCGGATGCGCACGTTCTCGGCCACTTCGATGGTGATGAAGTTGTCGCCGATGTCGGTAACCACGCCGGCGATGCCGCCGTTGGTCAGCACTTCGTCACCGCGCTTGACCTTCTCCAGCATGGCCTTGTGTTCCTTCTGGCGCTTCATCTGCGGGCGGATCATCAGGAAGTACATGATCGCGATCAGGATGATCGGGAACAGCAGGGTGGTCAGACCCATGCCCTGCGGCTGGCCACCGGCGGCCTGGGCGTTGGCGGTGGGAATCAGGAAGGCGAGCAGGTTCATAGTGTGTCCTTGGGTTGGGAGGCGCCCCGCCCCCTTTGAGGGTCAGGGTGTCGCCGCGAAACGGGGGTCAGCCTCGAAGTATGCCATGGCCCCGGGAGTTCGTCCTTGGGCCGTTTGGCAGGGTCCGCGCGCTGGATCGGCCGGCGGGGGTCACTTTACAGCGGGGGCGTGACCGCACCACGGGCCGCGTAGAAGGACTCGCGGAAGGCCGCAAAGGTTCCCGCCGCGATCGCCGCGCGCATGTCGGCCATCAACTTCTCGTAGTAGTAGAGGTTGTGGATGGTGCCCAGCATCGGCGCCAGCATCTCGTTGCAGCGGTCCAGGTGACGCAGGTAGGAGCGCGTATAGCCGCTGGTGCAGGCGTGGCAGCCGCAGCCCGGCTCGATGGTGTCCATGTCGCGCTCGTAGCGGGCGTTGCGGATGCGCACCGTGCCGAACGAGGTGAAATAGTGGCCGTTGCGGGCATTGCGGGTCGGCATCACGCAATCGAACATGTCCACCCCGCGGGCGACGCCTTCCACCAGATCTTCCGGGCGGCCGACGCCCATCAGGTAACGCGGGCGGTCGGCCGGCAGGATCGGATGCATGTGGTCGAGCATGGCATTGCGCTCGTGCTCGGGCTCGCCCACGGCCAGGCCGCCGATGGCGTAGCCGTCGAAGCCTATCTGCTGCAGGCCCTCGGCCGAGCGGCTGCGCAGGTCGTGATGGACACCACCTTGGACGATGCCGAACAGCGCCGCGTCATTGCCCAGTTCATCGTGGGCGTTGCGGCTGCGCTGCGCCCAGCGCAGGCTCAGCTCCATCGAGGTGCGCGCGACCGGCTCGGTGGCCGGGTACGGCGTGCACTCGTCGAAGATCATCACCACGTCCGAATCGAGCACCTTCTGGATGCGCATGCTCTCTTCCGGGCCCAGGAACACGCGGGCGCCGTCGGTCGGCGAGGAGAAGGTCACGCCCTGCTCGGTGATCTTGCGGCGGTGGGCCAGCGAGAACACCTGGAAGCCGCCGGAGTCGGTCAGGATCGGGCCGTTCCAGCGCGCGAAACCGTGCAGGCCGCCGTGGTCGGCGATCACGTCCAGGCCCGGGCGCAGGTACAGATGGAAGGTGTTGCCCAGGATGATTTCCGCACCCAGCGCGCGGATCTGCTCCGGCAAGATGCCCTTCACCGAGCCATAGGTACCCACCGGCATGAAGGCCGGGGTTTCCACGGTCCCGCGCGGGAAGGTCAGGCGGCCGCGGCGGGCGCGACCGTCGGTGGTCTGGAGCTGGAACTGGAGTCGGGACATGGAGCGGTCATTCGGGCAGATAGTCTGCCATTGTCGCCGAAAACGGCCGCGCCTGCCCCGCCCCTCAATCGCCTTGCGGGAACAGCAGCATCGCATCGCCATAGCTGAAGAAGCGGTACTTCTCCGCGATCGCGGCCTGGTAAGCCTCGAACACCCGCGCCTGGCCGGCAAATGCCGAGATCATCATCAGCAGCGTGCTTTCCGGCAGATGGAAATTGGTCACCATCGCGTCCACGCTGCGGATCCGGTAGCCCGGGGTGATGAAGATCTGGGTTTCCCCGGCGTACGGCAGCAGCTCGCCGTCGCGCATGGCGCTTTCCAGGGCGCGGACCACGGTGGTGCCGACGCCGATCACCCGGCCGCCGGCAGCGCGGGTGCGGCGCACCTGCTGGACCAGTTCGGCGCCGACGTTCAGCCACTCGCGGTGCATCACGTGCTCGCTGAGATCGTCCACGCGGACCGGCTGGAAGGTGCCCGCCCCTACGTGCAGGGTCACATGGCCGAACTCCACGCCCTTCTCCTTCAACGTGGCCAGCAGGGCCTCATCGAAGTGCAGGCCGGCGGTCGGTGCCGCCACCGCGCCGATCTCACGGGCAAAGACCGTCTGGTAACGCTCGCGGTCGTCCACGCCCGGCTCGCGCTGGATGTAGGGCGGCAGCGGCAGCCGGCCGGCATGCAGCAGCCACTGTTCCAGCGCCTCGGGCACATGGAACTGCAGCACATAGAACTCGCCGTCGCGGCCCAGCACCTCGGCCTCGCCACCGGCATCCAGCGCGATCCGGCTGCCCGGTTTGGGCGACTTGCTGGCGCCGACCTGGGCCCGCGCCTGCTGGCCGCCGAGCAGGCGCTCGATCAGGATCTCGACACGGCCACCGCTGGCCTTCTGGCCGAACAAGCGCGCCGGGATCACCCGGGTGTCGTTGAAGACCAGCAGATCGCCTTCCCGCAGCAGCCCGGGCAGATCGCGCACCTGGCGGTGGTCGAAGGCGGCAGGGGCCGGCGGCACCACCATCAGGCGGCTGGCCGAGCGCTCGGCGAGCGGGGCCTGGGCAATCAGTTCAGGCGGCAGGTCGTAGTTGAAATCGGACTTCTTCAAGGGAGCGCACGGCAACGTGTAGGCAATGTCGCCCATTGTACGACTGGCCCTCGGTAGCAACGCAGGATTCCGCGAACGTCGCGCAAAATGCTGCTCTGCAACAGTTTTTGACGGGGTTATCGCGCGAAAAACCGCGTGCTAGCATCGAGCCGGAAGTCTGATGCACGAGCAGGAATGCCCGAAGCGCGCGCGAATAGACGCGCGTTTTGCTTTTCCGCCGTGCCGCCATCGTTTCAGGAGATCTGCAATGAGCTTCATCGAACGTCTTGCCCCGCTCCGCGCCCAGCCCGGCACCCGCCTCACCACCGGCCTGGATGACGCCACCCTCGAACGCCTGGCCGCCGGCCACCCTGCCCTGGTCGCCGCCATCGACGCCGCCGCCGCTGAATTCGAGCGCGTGCGCGCCGGCCTGGGCGATCTGCTGGCCCTGGACGAACGCGCCCAGATCGAGGCGATGCAGGACGGGTTCGTCAATTTCTATGCCGATGATGCGGTCACCCCGTACGTCGCCCTCGCCGCCCGCGGCGCGTGGGTGGTCACCTTGAAGGGGGCGGTGCTGTACGACGCCGGCGGCTACGGCATGCTGGGTTTTGGCCACACCCCCGAGGCAGTGATGGAGGCCATGGCCGCCCCGCAGGTCATGGCCAACGTGATGACGCCCAGCCTGTCCCAGCAGCGCTTCATCCAGGCCCTGCGCAAGGAAATCGGCCATCGCCGGGGCGGTTGCCCGTACAGCCACTTCATGTGCCTGAATTCCGGTTCGGAAGCGGTCGGTCTGGCCGCCCGCATCGCCGACGTCAACGCCAAGCTGCAGACCGATCCGGGCGCCCGCCATGCCGGTGCGAAGATCAAGCGCGTGGTGGTCAAGGGCAGCTTCCACGGCCGTACCGACCGCCCCGGCCTGTACTCCGATTCCAGCCGCAAGACCTATATGCAGCACCTGGCCAGCTACCGCGGCGAGGACACGGTCATCGCGATCGCGCCCTATGACGAAGACGCGCTCAAGCGCGTGTTCGCCGAGGCCGAGCAGAACCACTGGTTCATCGAGGCCGTGTTCCTGGAGCCGGTGATGGGCGAAGGCGACCCGGGCCGCTCGGTGCCGCCGTCGTTCTACGCGCTGGCCCGCGAACTGACCCGCCAGCACGGCAGCCTGCTGCTGCTGGATTCGATCCAGGCCGGCCTGCGGGCGCACGGCGTGCTCTCGATCGTGGATTACCCGGGTTTCGAAGGGTTGGACGTGCCGGACATGGAGACCTACTCCAAGGCACTGAACGCAGCCCAGTTCCCGCTCTCGGTGCTGGCCGTGACCGAACATGCCGCGCAGCTGTACCGCAAGGGCATCTACGGCAACACCATGACTTCCAACCCGCGGGCGTTGGATGTGGCCTGCGCCACGCTGTCGCTGCTCACTCCCCAGGTGCGCGAGAACATCCGCGTGCGCGGCGAGGAAGCCGTGCGCAAGCTGGAACAGCTCAAGACCGACCTGGGCGGGCTGATCACCAAGGTCCAGGGCACCGGCCTGCTGTTCTCCTGCGAGCTGGCCCCGCAGTTCAAGTGCTACGGCACCGGCTCCACCGAGGAATGGCTGCGCAACCATGGCATCAATGTGATCCATGGCGGCGAGAACTCGCTGCGGTTCACCCCGCACTTCGGCATGGACGGCGAGGAGCTGGACCTGCTGGTCGGCCTGGTTGGCCGCGCATTGAAGGAAGGTCCGCGCCGGGAGCAGTCGCAGGCGGCCTGAGGCCGGCGTCCGTGCGGGTGTGAGCCCGCACGGAGGGTGGCCGACCGTCGGCACGAACGACGGCAGCTGACCAACGGTCAGCTCTACCCACCGGGCACGCCACCCCCGGTAGAGCCGACCGTTGGTCGGCTGCCATGACCTGGTAGAGCCTCCCGCTGGTCGGCTGCCATCCCGGGGCCCGATTGGCCTCCACGCCCGTAACGCGCGATAATCACCTCCCGCACCTGCGGAACGCCACCCCGTCACGAGACCAGCGCACCGGTCATCGGCGGGGCTTTTTCGTTTCCGCCGCGTCAGCTTCTGAACACAGGAAGATCCAATGAAGTCGATTTGCGTTTACTGTGGTTCCAACCCCGGCAGCAAGCCGGTCTACACCGAGCGCGCCATCGCGCTGGGTGACCGCATCGCCCGGGATGGCCTGCGCCTGGTCTATGGCGGCGGCAACGTCGGCCTGATGGGCACCGTGGCCAACGCCGTGCTCGAAGGCGGCGGTGAAGTCACCGGCGTGATCCCGCAGCAGCTCGCCGATTGGGAAGTGGCCCACCGCGGCCTGACCGAGCTGGAAATCGTCGGTTCGATGCACGAGCGCAAGTCGCGCATGTTCGACCTCTCCGATGCCTTCGTCGCCCTGCCCGGCGGTTTCGGCACCATGGAAGAAATCTTCGAGATGCTGACCTGGCGCCAGCTGGGCATCGGCAACAAGCCCTGCGCGTTCCTGGATGTGGACGGCTTCTACGCCCCGCTGATCGGCATGATCGATCGCATGGTGGAAGAGCGCTTCCTGCACCCGGCCCAGCGCGCGGACCTGTGGTACGGCTCGGACATCGATGAAATGCTCACCTGGATGCGCGCCTACGAACCGGCGCAGGCCTCCAAGTGGATCGACGAAAAGCGGGCCAACGCGCTGCGTTGATCCCTGCACTGCCGCGACGGCTCAGGCCGTCGCGGTGGTCGCCATCGGGGCCGGCCGGCCGAGCAGATAGCCCTGGCCGTAGTCGCAGCCGAGCTGCAGCAGCGTGTCGTGCTGGGCCTGGGTTTCGATGCCCTCGCCCACCGTTTCGATACCCAGCGTGCGCGCCAATGACAACACGCCCTGCACCAGCGCGTGCGTGCTCTGCATGTCCTGCCCGTGCAGGCCGGCGATGAAGGATTGATCGATCTTCAGCGTCGAGATCGGGAACCGGTGCAGGTAGGACAGCGCCGAGAAGCCGGTGCCGAAATCATCCAGCTGCACCAGCACGCCGCGCTCGCGCAGCGTCTGCAGGATCCGCAGCGTGCGCGGGCCGTCATCGAGCAGCGCCACCTCGGTGATCTCCAGCCGCAACCGGTGTGGGTCGGCGCCGGCCGCTTCAATCAGGCCGAACAGGCGACTACTGAAATCGGCCGAGCGGAAGTGCCGCGGCGATACGTTGACGGAAAGATAGCCACGGCCGCCGCGCGCGAGCTGGGTGATCACCTGTTCGTACAGCAGCCAGTCCACCTGCTCGATCAGGCCGCTCTCTTCGCCCAGGTCCAGGAACGCGCTCGGCAGCAGCAACCCGCGGCGCTCGTGCTGCCACCGCAGCAGCGCCTCATGGCCAACCAGCTCGCCGTCGCTGAGCCGCACGATCGGCTGATAGAACGGCATGAAATCGCGGTTGATGATGGCCCGGCGCAGGTCTGCTTCCAGGTCCAGGCTGCGCAGAGCCTGCTCGCGCATCGCCTCGTCGAACACCGCACAGCGATCATTGCCCTGCGCCTTGGCGCGGTACATCGCCGCATCCGCATCGCGCACCAGCTCTTCGCCGTTGCGGTAGCGCGGGTTCCACATGGCGATCCCGAGGCTGCCCGATGGGAACAGCTCGCGTCCCTTCACCCACATCGACTCTTCCAGCGCCACCAGCATGCGCTGCGAAAACTCCAACGCCGAGGCCAGGCCATCACCGCATTGGAGCAGGATCGCGAACTCATCCCCGCCCAGCCGCGCAACCACATCCTGCGCCGAGATCATCGAGACGATGCGCTTGGCCACCTCCACCAGCATCTGGTCGCCGGCGGCATGGCCGATGCTGTCATTGACCAGCTTGAACCGGTCCAGATCCAGGAACAGCACGGCAAAGCCCTGGCCTTCGTTCGCGCGCGCACGCACGATCGCATCTTCCAGCCGATCCAGCAGATGCAGCCTGTTGGGCAGTCCGGTCAGCGCATCGTGCATGGCCTGATGGGTGAGCCGCTGTTCGGCACGCAGGCGCTCGCCGATCTGGCCGAGCAGTCTGTCGTTGACGTCGGCCAGCTCGCGGGTGCGCTCGTCCACGCGTTTTTCCAGATCGGCGTGGGCATTGCGCAGCCGCTCCTGGTCGCGCTGGCGCGCCAGCCCGTTGCCGATGTTCTGCGCTACAAACGTCAGCAACCGCTGGTCGTGCACGGTGAACACCACCTCCGGCGAATAGCTCTGCACCACGATCACGCCGACCACGTCGTCGTCGCTCAACAACGGCACCCCCAGCCAGCAGTTCGACCGCGCGCCGAACTCGCGCACCACGCCACTGTCACGCAGCGCATCGATCCGCTCGCGGGTGGCCAGCAGCGGTTGCCGGTTGCGCACGATGAACTCGGTCAGGCCCTCACTGAAGGGGCGCGGTGCGCGCGACGGGTTGTACTCGTCCACCGAGTACACGAACTCCAGTCCGTCGCCTTTTTCGTTGACCAGGGCGATATAGAAATTGCGCGCATCCAGCAGCGTCCCGACGACGCCGTGCACCTGGCCGTAGTACTGCGACAGCGATTCAGCGCTCATCGCCAGTTCGGCGATGTTGAACAGCGCCAGCTGCAGCTTTTCGGCACGGCGGCGCTCGACGACTTCTTCCTGGAGGTTGCGGTTGGCGCGCTGCAGCTCCACCGTGCGGCGCTCGACCTGGCGTTCCAGGTGCACCTGCGCCTGGCGCCGGTCCATCGCGGTCAGGATATGCTGGGCGACGTAGCCCAGCAGGGTGCGGTCGGCCTCGCCATAACGCGCCCGGTGCTCGTAGCTCTGCACCACGATGGCACCACAGACCCGCCCATCGCGCAGCATCGGCACGCCCAGCCAATCCAGGCTTTCCGGCCCACGCTCGGGGTCGTGTTCGTCATCAAGGACGGCCAGCAGCTCCCGCGACGGCCCACTCAACGGCTCGCCATGCCGCAGCAGCGCGAAGGTAAGGCTGCGCGGCATTTCGTGTTCTTCGTAGCTGCGATCCGGATCGGCCACGAAGTCATCTTTCTGGTCGGCGAAATACAGGAAGCGGACCCGATGGCGGATGTCGTCGTACTCGACGATGAAACAGTTCTGCGCGTACATCAGCGAATTGAGCACGCGATGGAAGTGGCGCAGCATCTCGGCCATTTCCAGGTCCGCACCGGCCAGATCGGCGATCTCATACAACGCCTGCTGCAGGCGTTTGGAGTCTTCCAGCGAGGCGATCTCGCGGCGCTGCCGGGCCAGCAGTACCGTGCTCTGGAACAGGCATCGCGCGGTGGTCCACCAGCTGTCCGGTGGCGGTGCGCCGGTTGCCAACGATACGTCCAGGGTCAGTTCGGCGCCGCCATGGGTCCAGCGCTGCTGCAGCGCCAGGCCAGCCGAACTCGCCTGCCGCCGCGCCGGGGCGGGGTCCGTCGGCATCGCACTGCGGTCGGGATGGTCCAGGGTGCCCTCGCCCAGCACCGGGTCCGACCAGCCCAGCGCGATGGTCGCCCCCGCCGGCAACAGGGCGCACAACGCCGTGGCGACCGCGGCAGGGATCACCGCCTCACCGTCCCGTTGCACTGAAGAGGTCACCATCTGGCTGGACACGTTGCTCATCTCTCGGGTGCCGGCTGCCCGGCACCTCCCCTGTCCTGCGAGCATAACGCGCGGACCGGGGGGCAATGGAAGAGCCTCAACCCCGTCCGGCGCTGCCGGGCGTTGTTACTGCTGTCCCCCAGGTCATCGCCATGCCATCCCGTTCCGCCGCCCAGCGCGCCATCGACTATGCGAACACCCCTGCAGCGCTTACTCTGTGCGGCGTGGACGCCCTTGCCCTACCGACCGATGAAGCGCTGATGCTGGCCTGGGCCGGGGGCGACCTGCGTGCGTTCGAGGCACTGTATGGCCGTCATCGCAGCCGTCTGTACAGCTTCCTGCTGCGCCAGCTGCGCGATGGGGCGCTGGCCGATGAGATGTTCCAGGATGTCTGGCAGCGCGTGATCGCCGCGCGCGCCAGCTGGCAGCCGGACGCCGCCTTCACTACCTGGCTGTTCCGGATCGCCCACAACCGGCTCAACGACCACTGGCGCGCGGCCAGGCACCGGCCTGCGGCTCCGGTCGACGCCGATGAGCGGGTCGCGGCCATCGCCGATGCGCGCACGCCTGAAACCCAGCTGTCCGAATTCGAACAGCGCCGCCAGCTGCAGCTGGCGATGGAGCAGCTGCCGCCCGAGCAGCGCGAAGTCCTGCAATTGCGCCTGGAACAGGAACTGAGCCTGGAAGAGATTGCCGAGATCACCGGTGTCGGCCGTGAGACAGTCAAATCTCGGCTGCGCTATGCCATGGACAAACTGCGTACGGGGTTGACCGGATGAACCGCCCGGATCCATTGACCCCTGAAGAACGCGAACTGGCCCGGCTGCTGGGTCGCCCCAGCACCACCGGCCCTGCACCGGCGATCGACGAGGCGGTGCTCGCCGCGGCACGCACCGCCGTTGAGGCACCCTCGGCGGATGCTGCCAGCTGGAAGCTCCCGCCCGATGCGCCGGCACGCCCGCGCCGCCCGCGCTCGCGCCTGCCGGCGGTGTTCGGGCTGGCTGCCTCGGTGATCTTCGCCGTCGGCATCGCGTGGCAGCTCAAGCCCGATGCCCCCCCTGCGCCGCCGCTGGCCGAACCCGTTGCCGCCCCGGCCTCGGCCACCGCCGTGACCGAGGCTGCACCGGCGATGGAGGCCGCACCGCCACCGCCCCCCGCTGCGGCACCGCCGGGGGTCGAGCCACAACGCGCGGCGAAGGCAACGACGCAATCCCCTCGACAACAGGCCGCCGCCGCGCCGCCGGCGCCCGAGCGTGCGCGAGGTGTTTCCTCGCCGCGCCCCGAGGACATCGCCGCGCCAGCACCGCCCGCCCCTGCGCCAGTGCAGGCACCGGCACCGATGATGTCTGCCCCCGCGCCCGAAGCCGCCTCGTCCTACGCTATGGAGGCCAGCCAACCGGCGCTGGACAGCGTCGTGGTGACCGGCTCGACCACCGACCGTTCGGCACCGCGCGCCGCGCTCAAGAGCGCAGCACCGGCCAAGCCTGTGCCCGGCGCGCCCGGCGTGATGCGTCGCGCTGCCGTGCCGATGGCGGCGCCCGCCTCGGCAGACGAGGCCGTGCGTGCCCTGCACCAGGCCGTCGCTGCCGATGCCGGGCTGCCGCGCAAGCAGTGGCTCAAGCGCATCCGCGAACGCCGCGATGCCGGCGATGTGGATACCGCACGCGCCAGCCTGGAGCGCTATCTGCAGCAATACCCGGAAGTGCGCATCCCGCGCGACCTTCGCCAGCTGCTCGAGAACTGACGCGGCGCGTACGGTGATCAGGCATCCCCACTAGAATGGTGGGAATGCCCGATACGCTCGCCACCCCCGTCAGCCATAGCCTGGAGATCAAGCACAGCCGCTTCATCGCCCATGCCGCGCCGATCCAGCACGCGGCGGCTGCATTGGAGTTCCTGCAGCAGGTCGCCGTCGCCGATGCGACCCACAATTGCTGGGCCTACCGCTACGGCAACGACTACCGCTCCAGCGATGATGGCGAGCCGTCCGGCACCGCCGGCCGCCCGATCCTGGCGGCGATCGACGGCCAGGGCTTCGACCGGGTGATGGTGGTGGTGACGCGCTGGTACGGCGGCATCAAGCTGGGCGCCGGTGGCCTGGTCCGTGCCTACGGTGGCACCGCCGCCGAGTGCCTGCGCGTGGCACCGCGCCTGCCCCTGATCGCCATGGCCGAACTGGATGTCCACGCCGGCTTCGAGGATCTGGGCCCGCTGCATGCCGCAGTGGCCGCGCATCTGGCCGAGAAAGTGGGCGAAGCGTTCACCGCCGATGGCGTGAACCTGCACCTGCGCTTGCCGGCAGATCAGGTCGAGCCGTTGAAAAACCGCCTACGCGACGCCACTCGTGATCGTGTCCGTATTGAATCCCGCATCGAATCAGGCCCATCGAATGACTGACGCCCCCGCTCCGCAAGACTCGCCGATGCGCCGATTGGGCAGCTTGAACACGCTGTGGCCGTTCGTACGGCGGCATGTGGGGCTGTTCAGTGCCTGGCTGGTCGCGCTGGCGGTGTCCTCGGTAGCCACCCTCAGCCTGCCGGTCGCGGTGCGGCAGATGATCGACCACGGCTTCACCAGCGGCGGTCAGATCAACAAAGCCTTCGCCCTGCTGTTCCTGGTCGCGGTGGTGCTGGCCCTGGCCACGGCCGCGCGCTTCTTCTTCGTCTCCCTGCTCGGGGAAAAGGTGGTCGCCGACCTGCGCAGCCGCCTGTACGCACACCTGATCACGCTCGGCGCCGGCTTCCACGACCGCAGCCGCAGCGGCGAGCTGGTCTCGCGCCTCACCGCCGACAGCGAACTGCTGCGCAGCGTGATCGGCTCGACCATGTCGGTGGCCCTGCGCAGCAGCGTGACCGTGATCGGCAGCCTGGTGATGCTGTTCGTGACCAGCCCGCACCTGGCCGCCTGGTCGCTGGTCGGCATTCCGCTGGCGGTGCTGCCGATCATCATCGGCGCCCGCCGCCTGCGCAATATCGCGCGCGCCAGCCAGGACCGCATCGCCGATGCCAACAGCCTGGCCTCGGAGACCTTGGGTGCGGTGCGCACCGTGCAGGCGCACGCCCGTGAGCCGTATGAGCGCGGCCGCTTCAATGCGGCGCTGGGCGATGCGATCGGTGCCGCGCGCCGTCGCATCCGCGCGCAGTCGATCGTGACCGCCAGCGCCATCGTGCTGGTGTTCGGCGCCATCGTCGGCGTGCTGTGGCTGGGCGCGCACGAGGTCATCGACGGCAACATGAGTGCCGGCACCCTAGGCCAGTTCGTGCTGTACGCGCTGATCGGCGGCGGCTCGGTCGGCGCACTGGCCGAAGTCTGGAATGAACTGCAGCGTGCCTCCGGTGGCATGGGCCGCATTGCCGAGCTGCTGCAGGAAGACGTGGAGATCACCGCCCCCGCGCATCCCACCCCGTTGCCGCAGCCACTGCGCGGCGAGATCCGTTTCGAAGGGGTGGTGTTCCACTACCCGCAGCGCCCGGACACGGCCGCGCTGGATCATGTGGACCTGCACGTTCGACCGGGTGAAACGGTCGCGCTGGTCGGCCCCTCCGGCGCCGGCAAGAGCACCATCCTGTCGATGCTGCTGCGTTTCCACGATCCGGCGGCCGGCCGCATCCTGGTGGATGGTGTGGACCTGCGCGAGGTCGATCCGGCGCAGCTGCGCGAGCAGCTGGCGCTGGTGCCGCAGCAGCCGACCCTGTTTGCCAGCAGCGCGTTCGAGAACATCCGCTACGGTCGCCTGGAGGCGACTGACGAAGAGGTGCAGCGCGCGGCCGAAGCCGCCGAGGCCGATGAGTTCCTGCAGGCCCTGCCCGAAGGTTATGCCAGCGAGCTGGGCGAGCGCGGTGCGCGCCTGTCCGGCGGCCAGCAACAGCGCATCGCCATCGCCCGCGCCCTACTCAAGGACGCGCCGATCCTGCTGCTCGACGAAGCCACCAGCGCGCTGGATGCACAAAGCGAGCGCGCCGTGCAGCAGGCGTTGGAGCGGCTGATGGCCGGCCGTACCACGCTGGTGATCGCGCACCGTCTGGCTACCGTGCTCAAGGCCGACCGCATCGTAGTGATGGACCACGGCCGCATCGTGGCCCAGGGCACGCACGCCGAGCTGCTGGCCCAAGGCGGTCTCTACGCCGAACTGGCGCGCCTGCAATTCATCGATTGATGACGGGCCGGTAACACCGGGCATCGCATCCTGCAGGCCTCACTGGACGTGCTGCAGGAGGTGTTTCATGTCGTTCCGACAGTTCCCCGCCACCGATGCCAACGGCGACGATTACGTTATCATCGAGTTCAAGGATGAGCAGGCCGATGCCGCTGCAGGCAACGGCCAGAGCGCGCGTTACGAGCTGGCCGACGGCCGGCATCTGGTCCGTGACGGTCGGGAATTCCGCACCGCCGGTGGTGAGCTCACCCTCACCACCTGAGTCGCGACCTGGGGCGCCTGAAAAAAGTTCCTCGGATGTTGGTCATTTTTTGACCAAGTATCTTGACAGCCTTTTGGCTCAAGGCGCGAACGCACTTATCCACACGTTTGTGCGCAGATCATCCACACCCCCTGTGGATGAATGCTGCAGTGCACCGTGTCAGCGCACCAACACCCGGCCGATACCGGAGGCGTCGATCTCGATGGCGGCGGCCTGCAGCGCGAGCGCGTCGCTCCCTGCCACGAACCCCACCCGGAAATGCACTTCCCCGGCGGGCGTGCGGGAGGAATGGATCGAGGCGAGGCTGACCCGGTGCCGTTCGAACACGTGCAGCAATTCGCGCAACGACCCCGGCCGGTCTTCCGGCAGATGCACACTGATTGCGTTGCGTTCGGTCAGGTCGGCCAACAGATACCCGACGCGCTCGAAAGTGTAGTTGCCGTCGGCCAACACCTCGCTCCCCAAGCTGTCGCGGTTGTCCAGCAGCAGCTGCTGCCGGAACGCTGCGCGTGCCGCGTCATCGCCCTGCGCCAGCTGCGTCCGCAGCTGCTGCAACTGGGCCAGCAACCGGTCCAGCATCGGCGCCACATGCGGGTTGCCGAACTGGATGTCTTCGTAGATCGCCGGATTGAGCGAGAGGATGCGCGCGATGATCGCGGTATCCAGTTCGAACGAGGCCGACCGATAAGGCATCAACGCCGGCAAGGCCCCCAGGATCGGCGCGTACTCGCGCAGTACGCCGGCCTGCGCCAGATGCGTGGCATGCACCATCGCCTGCACCAGTGCCATGACCTGATCGTGATGCTCGGGCGTGGCACGTACGCACTCGGCTTCCAGTGCCTCACACAGCTGCTGCACGAACGGCTGCCACTGCGACAGGCGCGCCTCGCACACCACCATCACCCTGCCCTTCAGCGTGGGCGCCTTGGGCGGGGCCGTCATCGGATGCAGACCCACCACCTCGGCCTGCGAGGCCAGCATCGCCTCCACCGGGGCCGATTTCACCGAGGTGACATCCAGCCACAGGCGACCGGCTTCGCGACCGCCCGAACGCGCGACATACTCGGCGATCAACGCCGGCGTGTGCCGGATCGGTGCGGAGAAGATCAGCACCTCGGCGCGGTCGAGCAGCGTCTCCGGACTGTCCGATGCGGCATCGGCCGGATCATGCCCGATGACCTCCAGCCCAAGGCGTTGTTCCAGGAAGCGGTGCAGCCAGCGCCCGTAGGCACCGTCGCTGCCGACGATGCCCACCACCGGTGTCAGACTCACGCCAGACGCTCGGGAACGAAACGATCGGGCAACGCCAGCGCCGCCGGCGCAGCGGCCAGCACATCGAACTCTTCGTGGCCGTTGGCCAGGGTGGTTTCCAGTGCGACATGCACGCCGGCGATGGCGCGCGAGATCGCCTGTTCGAAAGTTTCCCCACGCAGCAGGAAGGCGACCAGCAGCGACATCAGCACGTCGCCCGTCCCGGCCACGTCCACCGGCAGATGCGGCGAGGACCAGCGCCAGATCGCATCACGGCTGACCGCCAGCGTGACCAGCTGGCCCGGATCGCCGCCGACGCTGTGCGCCAGCACCCACTCCGGACCGCGTGCGAGCAATGCCTGCGAAGCGGTGATCGCATCGTCCTGGGCCAGGCTCGGCATCCCGGTGAGGCGGCCGAGTTCGAAAGCATTGGGCGTCACCAGCCAGGCGTGCGGCAGCAGGCGCTCGGCGAAGACGCTCTCCAGGCCCGGCTCAACATAGGGGCCGGTGTGGGTGTCGCCGATGACCGGGTCCAGGCAATACCGCAGCTGCGGCGAGGACGGCAGCACCGCATCGAGCCAATCGGCGAAGGCCGCCCCGTTGCCGACACTGCCGAAGTAACCGGAGACCAGCATCCGCGCCCGCTGTGGCAGGCCGCGCTCACCCGCGCCGAGCAGCAGGTCGGCGAACCAGTCCGAGGGCAGCACACGGCCACGCGTGGTCTCATAGAACGGGGCGTTGCTGAGCAGCGTGGTGGGGATTTCGGCGACGCGCACGCCCAGCGCGCGCAGCGGCGGCACGGCCGCGCTGTTGCCGGCATAGCCGTAGACCAGCTGCGACTGCACCGAGATGACGTCGACCGGCGACGGACCGTCCGGGCGCTGGCGGCGGCCGTGGACCAGGTGGCTTTCGAGGGATTCGTTCATGCCGACATTTTACGCCTGCCCCGCGCAGGTGTCGGGAATGCTTGCAGATGCAATCGTACCCACACCCCACCGTGGGTGCGCACGATGACAATGCGAAGCGCGCGCCACGGCGGCTGTGTCGGGCGGTGGGCCGCCTGGCGGCCCAAAGAAAAAGCCCCCTGTTTCCAGGGGGCCTTCGGTAGTTCACAGGAACCCGTGACGCTTACGACGTCATCCGGTCCCAGAAGCCCTTCACGCCATCGATGAAGGTCGCCGACTTCGGCGAATGCTTGCGCGCTTCCTCACCGGTGAAGGTGGTCTCGAACTGCTCCAGCAGCTTGCGCTGCTCCGGGGTGAGGTTGACCGGGGTCTCCACCACCACGCGGCAGTACAGGTCGCCTTCGCTGCGGCTGCGCACCGAACGCACGCCCTTGCCACGCATGCGGAACAGCTTGCCGGTCTGGGTCTCGGCCGGAATGCGGATCTCGGCATAACCGCCCAGCGTCGCCACGCGTACGGTATCGCCCAGCGCGGCCTGCGAGATGCGGATCGGCACTTCGCAATGCAGGTCATCGCCGTCGCGCTGGAAGATCGCGTGCTCGCGCACCCGCACTTCCACGTACAGATCGCCCGCCGGGGTGCCAGCCGGACCGGCCTCGCCTTCACCGGACAGACGGATGCGGTCGCCGGTGTCGACGCCGGCAGGCACCTTGACCGACAACACCTTGTCTTCCTCGACACGGCCATTGCCGTGACAGGTCTTGCAGGGGTTCTGGATGATCTGGCCACGGCCGTTGCAGTGGTGGCAGGCCTGCTGCATCGCGAAGATGCCGCGCTGGATGCGCACCTGGCCCTGGCCACGGCAGACCGAGCAGGTCTCGACCTTGCCGTCTTCCGAACCGCTGGCGTTGCAGTCATCACACTCGACCAGACTCGGAATCTCGATGCGGCGCTCCACGCCCATCACCGCCTCTTCCAGGTCCAGCTCCATCACGTAACCGATGTCGGCACCGCGACGGGCCTGGCGCGGACCACCACCGCCGGCGCCACCGCCGAAGATGTTGCCGAAGATGTCACCGAAGATATCGCCCATGTCCGGGCCACCCGGGCCGCCACCGCCGCCCATGCCGTGCTCGAACGCAGCGTGACCGTGGGCGTCGTACATGCGGCGCTTGTTGCCGTCGGACAGGGTTTCGTAGGCTTCCTTGCATTCCTTGAAGGATGCCTCGGCCTCGCTGTCACCCGGATTGCGGTCCGGATGATATTTCATCGCGCAACGGCGATAGGCCTTCTTCAGTTCTTCGTCGCTGGCGGTGCGGGACACGCTCAGCACTTCGTAGTAATCGCGCTTGCTCATAACTTGAATCGGGTTCCGGAAGTCGGGATTCGTCAAAGCGGAAGAGCGGCACCAGGTCCGCTCTTTCGCCGGGCGCCCCGACAGGCCGGGATACGGCTGTCAGGACCAGAAGGGGGATATGACAACGGGACGCTGCCTGCGCAACGTCCCGTGTCGAGTCCGGATCAGGACTTCTTGTCGTCCTTGACTTCGGTGAACTCGGCGTCGACCACATCGTCGTGCGCGCCGTTGTTGGCACCGGCATCCGGGCCCGGCGCCGCGCCGCCCTGCTCTGCCGCTGCGGAGGCAGCAAACAGCGCCTGGCCGGCTTCTTCCAGCACCTTCGACTTGGCTTCGATCTGGGCCTTGTCGTCGCTCTTCATCGCGGTTTCCAGATCGGCCAGGGCCGACTCCACCTTGCCGATCACATCGCCGCCGACCTTGCTGCCGTGCTCGGTGATCGCGGTACGGGTACCGTGGATCAGCGCGTCAGCCTGGTTGCGGGCCTGGACCAGCTCGTGGAACTTCTTGTCTTCTTCGCGGTTGGCTTCCGCATCGGCAACCATGCGTGCGATCTCGTCCTCGGACAGACCCGAACCGGCCTTGATCTCGACCTTCTGTTCCTTGTTGGTCTTCTTGTCCTTGGCCGACACGTGCAGGATGCCGTTGGCGTCGATGTCGAAGGACACTTCCACCTGCGGCAGGCCGCGCGGCGACGGCTCGATGCCGGAGAGGTCGAACTTGGCCAGCGACTTGTTGAAGCGGGCCTGTTCGCGCTCACCCTGCAGCACGTGCACGGTCACGGCCGACTGGTTGTCCTCGGCGGTGGAGAACACCTGCGAGGCCTTGGTCGGGATGGTGGTGTTCTTCTCGATGATCTTGGTGAACACGCCACCCAGGGTCTCGATGCCCAGCGACAGCGGGGTCACGTCCAGCAGCAGCACGTCCTTGACGTCGCCGCCCAGCACGCCGCCCTGGATCGCAGCACCCAGTGCCACGGCTTCGTCCGGGTTGACGTCCTTGCGCGGTTCCTTGCCGAAGAACTCGGTCACGGCCTGCTGCACCTTCGGCATGCGGGTCTGACCGCCGACCAGGATCACTTCACCGATGTCGCTCGAACGCAGGCCGGCATCGTTCAGCGCGATGCGGCACGGCTCGATCGACTTCTTGATCAGGTCTTCCACCAGCGCTTCCAGCTTGGCGCGGGTCAGCTTGATGTTCAGGTGCTTCGGGCCCGACGCGTCGGCGGTGACGTACGGCAGGTTCACTTCGGTCTGCTGGCTGGTGGACAGCTCGATCTTGGCGCGCTCGGCAGCGTCCTTCAGGCGCTGCAGGGCGAGCGGATCCTTGCGCAGGTCGATGCCCTGGTCCTTGTTGAACTCGTCCACGAGGTATTCGATGACGCGGTTGTCGAAATCTTCGCCGCCCAGGAAGGTGTCACCGTTGGTGGCCAGCACTTCGAACTGCTTCTCACCATCCACGTTGGCGATCTCGATGATCGAGACGTCGAAGGTGCCGCCGCCCAGATCGTACACAACGATCTTGCGGTCACGGCCGTCACCCTTGTCCAGGCCATAGGCCAGGGCAGCAGCGGTCGGCTCGTTGATGATGCGCTTGACTTCCAGACCGGCGATGCGGCCTGCGTCCTTGGTCGCCTGGCGCTGGCTGTCGTTGAAGTAGGCCGGCACGGTGATCACGGCCTCGGTGACGGTCTCACCCAGGAACGCTTCGGCGGTCTTCTTCATCTTCTCCAGCACGCGGGCGGAGATTTCCTGCGGGGCCATCTTCTTGCCGTCGCTGGTCTGCACCCAGGCATCGCCATTGTCATGGGCCAGGATGCCGTAGGGCACGTGCGCGATGTCCTTCTGGACTTCAGCGTCGGTGAACTTGCGGCCGATCAGGCGCTTGACAGCGTAGAAGGTGTTCTTGGGGTTGGTCACCGCCTGGCGCTTGGCCGAGGCGCCGACCAGGACTTCGCCGTCCTTGGTGTAGGCGACGATGGACGGCGTGGTGCGATCGCCTTCCGCGTTTTCGATGACGCGGGCCTTGCCGCCGTCCATGATCGCCACACACGAGTTGGTGGTGCCGAGGTCGATACCAATGATCTTGCCCATGAGGGAGACTCCTGAAAGTTCTGGGTACATCCGGCAGCTGCCGGGTTATGAATGGGATGTGTGGGACGCTGCGGACACTTTCAAGCCGTCCATCAAACACAGTGTTCGGTGGCGACCCAACGCGTTCAGCGTCCGGTCGATCGGCCGGGCCATGCCCGGCCGACCCGCCCGCGGGTCAGTCGCGGGCCACCACGACCAGCGCCGGACGCAGCAGGCGGTCGTTGAGCAGGTAGCCCTTCTGGAACACCTGGACCACGCTGCCCGGCGCCGCGCCAGGCGCGTCGACCTGGCTGATGGCCTGGTGGTGGTCCGGGTTGAAGGTCTGGCCGGTCGGGTCGAGCAGGGTCAGGCCATTGTCGGCGGCGACCTTGAGCAGCTGCTTGTAGGTCAGTTCGAGACCTTCGCGCAGCGGGCTCGGGTCACTGCCGGCGGCATTCAGGCCGGCATCGAGGCTGTCGAAGACCGGCAGCAGCTCGCCGAGCAGCTTTTCGTTGGCGAAGCGGCGCGCCTGTTCCACGTCGCGGGCCACGCGCTTGCGCTGGTTGTCCAGGTCGGCGCGCTCGCGCAGCGACTCCGAACGCAGCAGGGCCAGCTCGTTGTGCAGGCTGTCCAGCTGCTGCTGCAGGGACGGCTCAGCGGCCGGCTCGCCGGCGGGATTCTGGGATGCGATATCTGACTGATCTTGGTTCATTTCCGGATCCTTGGCGGTGACTCTCCGCCTCCACCCACCCCTATGTGGGCGCGGCTACGGGATTCAAGAGTCCAGAGCTGCTTTATGCGCGATCGCGGGACAATCCGCCGCCAGCGGACGAGCCCAGCGCGGCCCCGAGCACCTGGGCGGTGGCTTCCACCAGCGGAATCATCCGGTCGTACGCCATCCGCTTCGGGCCGATAACCCCCAGCACGCCCAGCACCTGGCCATCGGCGGAATACGGCGCGGTGACCAGCGAGACGCTTTCCAGCGGCATCACCCCGGTCTCCTCCCCGATGAAGATGCGCACTCCCGGGGCCTGGATGGTGCGCTCAAGCAGCTGCAGGATCTCGCGCTTGCTGGCGAACACGTCGAACAGCTCGCGCAGGCGCTCCAGGTCGGACAGGTCCTGCACGCCCATCAGCCGGGTCTGCCCGGCCAGCACCATGTCATCGGCCGGCGGCACCATGGCCTGCTCGGCCAGCTCGATGCTGTGCGCCAGCAGCTGCTCCATCTCCGACTGCGCATCGCGCAGCTCCAGCAGCAGCCGGGCCCGGATCTCGGCCAGGGGCCGCCCGGCGCAGTTGGCATTGAGGTAATTGGCGACCTGCTCCAGCTCGCCCGGATCGAAGCTGCGGCGCGGTTCGATCACCCGGTTCTGCACTTCATTGTCGGCAAACACCAGGATCGCCAGCACCCGGCGCGCGTCCAGCGCCACGAAATCGATATGCCGGAACGCGAACTGCTCCCGGCGCGGGGCGCTGACCACCCCGACGAAATGGCTCATCGCCGAGAGCAGCTCCGACGCACTGCCGAGCAGGGCCTGGGTGCCGGTGCCGGTGGCCAGCTCGGTGCGCAGGCGGCTGAGCTCGCCCTCGCCCGGCGGCTGCATCTTGACCAGGCTGTCCACGAACACCCGGTAGCCGTGCGCGGTCGGCACGCGCCCGGCCGAGGTATGCGGCGAGCTGAGCAGGCCCAGGTCTTCCAGGTCGCCCAGGATGTTGCGGATCGTGGCCGGGCTGACGTCCAGGCCGGCATGCCGGGCAAGGGTCTGCGAGCCGACCGGCTCCCCATCCTGGATGTGGCGCGCGATCAGCGTCCGCAGCAGATGGCGGGCACGCGGGGCGAGATGGGACGCGGAAGGATGCATGGAATCAGCCTGTGAGACGCCCACTTAGATAATGGCTGCACGGGGCGTTGGCAAGTCATTGGAGACGCCCCCCGCCCATGCTAGCTTGCGCGGCTTGGAGACGCCCCTCGTGTACAACGTAGACCATGCTTAGACATCTATCGATCAAGGATTTCGCGGTCGTCCGCGCCACCGAGCTGGAATTCGGCGCCGGCATGACCGTGGTCTCAGGTGAAACCGGCGCGGGCAAGTCGCTGATGGTGGACGCGCTGGGCTTTCTGTCCGGGCTGCGCGCCGACAGCGGCGTGGTCCGCCACGGGGCCGCGCGCGCCGAGCTCTCGGCCGAATTCGCGCCGCTGGCCGACGCCCCGGCGCGCCAGTGGCTGCGCGACAACGAACTGGACGACGAAGAACAGTGCCAGCTGCGACGGGTGATCCGCGCCGACGGGGGATCGCGCGCCTTCATCAACGGCCGCCCGGTGACGCTGACCCAGCTGACCGAGCTGGCCGGCATGCTGGTGGAGATCCACGGCCAGCACGAACAGCAGGCCCTGCTCTCGCGCCCTTCGCAGCTCTCGCTGCTGGACGCCTTCGCCCGCAACGACGCCGAGCGGGCCCAGGTCCGCCAGACCGCGGCGCGCTGGCAGACGCTGGTGGACGAAGCCGAGGCACTGTCGCGCCAGGGCGATGTCAGCGATCGGATCGGCTATCTGGAGCATCAGCTCAGCGAGCTCAAACGTGAGGATCTGGACCCGGCCTCGATCGCCACCCTGGGCAGCAGCCACCGCCGCCAGGCCCATGCCAGCGCGCTGATCGGCGCCTGCGACGTGGCGGTGAGCCGCCTCAATGGGGATGACGAGGTCTCGGTGCTGCAGCTGCTGCAGCAGACCCGCCACGACCTGGCCCGCGTGGCCGAACACGACAGCCGGCTCGGCGAGGTTGACGCCCTGCTCGACAGCGCCGCGATCCAGTTGGATGAAGCGCTGTCCCTGCTCGACCGCGTGCATGATGACCTGGACGCCGACCCGGAGCAGTTCGAGGATATCGAGCGCCGCCTGGGCCGCCTGCACGACCTCGCGCGCAAGCACCGCGTGCCGATGGAAGCGCTGGGCGAACACCGCGACGCCATGGAAGCCGAAGTCGAGCAGCTGCGCGGCGCCGACGAGCGCCTGCAGGCACTGGCCGGCGAGATCGACCGTGCCGCCGGCCAGTGGAAGACCGTGGCCGAGGTGCTCAGCGCCAGCCGCCGCAAGGCCGCCAAGGCCCTGTCGGACACCACCACCACCCTGATCGGCGAGCTGGGCATGGGCGGCGGGCAGTTCCTGATCGATATCGAGCCGCAGACCGTGGTCAAGCCGGACCCGAATGGCGCCGAGCGGGTCGAGTTCCTCGTTGCCGCCAACGCCGGCCAGCCGCCGCGCGCCCTGCGCAAGGTCGCCTCGGGCGGTGAACTGTCCCGTATCTCGCTGGCGATCGAAGTCGCCGCGCTGGGCTTGGATGCGGTGCCGACCATGGTCTTCGACGAAGTCGATTCGGGCATCGGTGGCGCCGTGGCCGACATCGTCGGGCAGAAGCTGCGCGCTCTGGGCGAGAAGCGTCAGGTGCTGTGCGTCACCCATCTGCCCCAGGTCGCCTCCAAGGGCCATGCCCACTACCGGGTCAGCAAGGCCCCGGTGGACGGCATGACCCAGAGCGCGGTCGAAAAGCTGGACACCAAGGCCCGCGAAGAAGAACTGGCCCGCATGTTGGGCGGGGTGGAAGTCAGCAAGGAGGCCCGGGCCGCGGCGCGCAAGCTGCTGCAGGTCTGAGGCGCGCAAGGGCCGCGGCAGTGTCAGCGGCAGTGCCGACGATAATGCCGGCGGCTGGCCGCCGCCTCAGGATGCCGGCCAGCCGTCTTCACCCCAGCGGTCTGGCCAGGTCCACACGCTCGACCAGAAAATCGAGCAGCGCGCGCACCCGTAGCGGCAGGTAGCCCCCCTGCCCCTGGAACACCGCGTGTACCTCTTCCAGATCGCCGGGATTGGCCGATTCCAGCACCGGCAGCAGGCGCCCGGCCGCCACATCGGCCTGCACCTGGAAGGCTGCCAGCCGCGCCATGCCCACGCCGCCGAGCACCAGCCGGCGCAGCGCCTCGCCGTCGCTGGCGCGCGCGTTGCCCTGGGTGGGCACGACCCGCCGTTCGCCATCGACCGCCAGCGGCCAGCCGGTCTGCGTGCGGGGATGCCCGATATCGAGGCGGTTGTGCGCAAGCAGCGCGTCGGCGTCCTGCGGCAGGCCATGCCGGTCGGCGTAGCTCGGCGCCGCCACGATCATCATCCGGGTCGCACCCAGCCGCCGGGCGATCAGACTGGAACTCTTCAGTGGCCCGGCCCGCACCGCCACATCGGTGCGCTGCTCGAGCAGATCGATCACCTCGTCGGTCAGCACCAGATCCACCCCGACCTGCGGGTGCAGGGTGAGAAAGTCCGGCAGCAGCGGCAGCAGGAAGTGCTGACCAAACGGCACATTGGCGTTCACCCGCAGGCGCCCACGCGGTTCGGCATGGGCACTGGCGCAGCGTTCGGCCTCATCCAGATCGGCCAGCACGCGCAGTCCACGCTCATAGAAGGCGCAGCCCTCTTGGGTCAGCTGCAGCTGGCGGGTTGAGCGTTGCAACAGCCGCGTGCCCAGCCGCTGCTCCAGCCGCGAGACCAGCTTGCTGACCGCCGAGGGGCTCAGGTCCAGCGAGCGCGCGGCTGCCGAGAAGCCGCCGGTTTCGATGACCCGGATGAATACTTCCAGTTCGCCCGAACGGTTGATGTCGGTGCCTGCCATGAGATGAATCCAGTTCACAGATGATTGTCCACAGGCAGTCTAGTTCACAGGTGCAGCGAAGATCACCATGGCGCTCCCTCTCCCATGGATCGCTCGATGAATGCCATCGCCCGCCTCACCGCCACCGCCCTGCTGGCCACTGCCGGCACCGCGATTGCCGCCCCTGCGCCGACCTGGGTGGCCAGCTGGCAGGCCAGCCCGCAGCCGGTCTGGGGCGCAGATTTCCTGTTCCCCACGCTGATCCCGGCACACCTGGAAGCTCAGACCTTCCGCCAGATCGCGCGTCTCAGCCTCGGTGGCCGCCAGTTGCGCGTGCGCCTGAGCAATACCTATGGCGATCAGCCGTTGAGGATCAGCGCGGCAAGCGTGGCCGCCGGGGCGGGCCAGCAGCCGCTGGCGCTGTCCTTCGAGGGACGCGCGGAGACCGTGATCGGCCCCGGCACCGAACGCCTGAGCGACCCGCTGGCGCTGCCCACCGACGATCTGCAGGCCGTGCAGGTGAGTGTCTACCTGGCAGAGCGCACGCCCCTGCGCACCTTCCACTGGGAAGGCCGGCAGACCGCCTCATTCGCCGACGGTGACCAGACCCTCGCCCCGGCCCTGACCGCCACGTCCACCACGACCGCCCGCCTGTTCGTCTCGGGCATCGACGTGCAGGCGCCTGCCGGCGCGCGCAGCGTAGCGGTGATCGGCGATTCGATCACCGATGGCGCCACCGCCAGCCTGGACCGCGACCAGCGCTGGACCGATCACCTCGCCGCGCGCCTGGCGCCGCAGGGCGTGGCCGTCATCAACGCGGGGATTTCCGGCGGGCGCCTGCTCCGCGATGGCATGGGAGAGGCCGGGCTGTCCCGGTTCCAGCGCGATGTGCTTGATCAACCCGGCGTGGCCAGCGTCATCGTGCTGCTGGGGACCAACGACATCGGCTGGCCCGGCACCGCCTTCGCGCGCACCGAGGCGGCACCGACGCTGGCCGAGCTGCAGGCGGGCTATCGCGCCCTGGTGGATCGCGCCCATGCCCGTGGCGTGCGCATCGTCGGTGCCACCCTGCCCCCGTTTGCGGGCGCCCTGCCCGGCACGCCGCTGGACGACTACTACCAGCCCGAGAAAGACGCGCTGCGGCGCCAGCTCAATGCCTGGCTGCGGAAGGACCGCCCGTTCGATGCGGTGATCGATCTCGATGCCGCGCTGCGCGACCCGGCCGATCCAGCGCGGATGGCGGCGGCATTCGATTCAGGCGACCACCTGCACCCCGGCGATGCGGGCAACCGCGCCATGGCCGACGCGGTGGATCTGCACACGCTGCTGCCCGGCCAGGTGCCGGTCACGACACCCTGAAAACGAAAAAACCCCCGGGCCGAGGCACGGGGGTTTTGATCAGCAGCCGGACCCGTCCAGGCCGGTCATCGCGACCGGCCCACGGCCATCAACGGCGCTTCTTGCGGACGTAGAGCACCAGCGAGTGCTCTTCCAGCTCGTAGCCATGGTCGGCTGCGATCTTGCGCTGCAGTTCCTCGATCTCGTGGCTTTCGAACTCGATGATCTTGCCGCTGTCCACATCGACCATGTGGTCGTGGTGGCCACCGCGGTCCAGCTCGTAGACGGCCTGGCCGCCCTCGAAGTTGTGCTTCAGCACCAGGCCGGCGGCCTCGAACTGGGTCAGCACGCGGTACACCGTGGCCAGGCCGATCTCATCTCCGTGCTCCAGGAGCTGGCGGTAGATGTCCTCGGCGGTCATGTGGTGGCTGGCGTTGCGCTGCTCGAGCAGTGCCAGGATCCGCATACGCGGATGGGTCACCTTGAGGCCGACTTTGCGCAGGTCGTGGGTTTCCATAGTTCTCCGTTCATTGGCGATTTAGCGCCAGCTGCCTCGGATTGGGTCGCGGCGACACGTCGGGAGTGTATCATCGACTCGATTTCCCCAAACGCCATTCCCCGATGCGCAATCTCCTGCTGGTCGCCGCCGTTGCCCTGTCCACCACGGGCTGCGGCATCATTTACAAGCAACCCATCTATCAGGGCAACCTGATCCGGGAGCAGGCCGTCGGTCAGCTGCAGGTGGGCCAGAGCAAGCAGCAGGTCAACGCCCTGCTTGGTACGCCCTCCATCCCGGACCCGTTCCACGCCCAGCGCTGGGATTACACCGCCAGCCAGCGCGTGAACCGGGTCGGCAAGACGGAAGTGAAGAACTTCACCGTCTATTTCGAAAACGACGCGGTCACCCGCTGGGACGGCGAGTACTTCGCCAGCGACGACGCCCAGCTGGCCCGCAGCACGCTGCGCCAGTTCGGCCGCAACCTGCCCAAGGACAAGAAGAAGCGCGGCCGCTGAGGCCTGCCTTCTTCACTCAGCTGCCGGCGCGTGCGCGCCGGCGGCGGTTGTCTTTCGGGTCGGCCAGCAGCGGACGCAGCAGTTCGACCCGGTCGCCCTCGCGAAGCACCTGATCCGGCCTGGCCAGCAGGCCATGCACGGCCACGGCCGGGCATTGCCCGCTGCCGTCAATGGCGGCCAGCGCGATGGCCTCGGCGATCGTGGCGCCTTCGGGCAGCGACAGCACCCGTGACGCGGCCCGGTCGGGCCAGGCCAATACCACCTCGACCGTGATCACGGCTCAGTCCTGGGCGTCGGCGACGCGGACGAAATCATTCACCATGCGGTCGGCCAGCCCTTGGAAGCCCAGCGCCAGTGCCGGACCGAGCAGGCGTGAGGTCGGCTCGAACTCCAGCGTCAGGGTGACCTTGCAGGCGTCCTCGGCCAGCGCATGGAATTCCCAGCGCCCGTGCAGACGCTTGAACGGCCCGTCCTTGAGCTGCATATCGATGCTGTGCGGGCGCTGCAGCGTGTTCTCGGTCATGAACCAGGTCGAGAACGATCCAAAGCCCAGATCCAGGCGCGCGACCAGGCGGTCCGGGCCGGACTCCAGGATCTGCGAGGCCGAACACCAGCGGAAGCGGCGCGGATAGGCGTCAATATCATTGACCAAGTCGAACATGCGGGCAGCCGAATGTTCGACCAGGGCACTACGGCGGATAGTTGGCATGCGATACAGATGTCTGATGAATCGACCGGGCGGGCCCGAATCGGAGACAATAGGGAAATGAGCAAGAACAGCGGCAAGGATAAAGCAAAGGACGCGACGGCCAACAAAACCATCGCGCTCAACAAGCGTGCCCGTCACGAGTACCACATCGAAGATCGCTTCGAAGCCGGCCTGGCCCTGCAGGGCTGGGAGGTGAAGTCGATCCGCGCCGGGCGCGGCAACATCATCGATGCCTACGCCTACGTGCGTGATGGCGAGATCTACCTGATCGGTGCGCAGATCACCCCGTTGATCCAGGCCTCCTCCCACATGGTGGCCAACGACCGTCGCGAGCGGAAGCTGCTTCTACATCGCAGCGAGATCGACAAGCTGATCGGCAAGGTGCAGCGCGATGGCTACACGATCGTGCCCACCGCGATGTACTGGAGCAAGAACAAGATCAAGCTCGAGATCGCGCTGGCCAAGGGCAAGCAGACCCACGACAAGCGCGATGCCGAGAAGGACCGCGACTGGGCGCGCGAGAAGTCGCGCACCATGCGCCGGCACAACCGCGACGCGTGATGACGCGCACGGTGGCCGCACCGGGGATCCAGCCGGCCAGCGCCGAGGACACCCGCGCGGTGTTCGCCGGCCTGTTGGCTTTCAACCAGGCCGCCAGTGGCGATGCGTTGGACGATCAGCCGGTCAACCGCGTCATCCACGATGCCACCGGCCAGGTCGTGGCGGGAATCGCCGCCGATGTCTGTGGCGGCTGGCTGATGGTGCACGCACTGTGGGTGGACGATAGCCGCCGCGGCGAGGGGCTGGGCCAGGCCCTGCTGGCCGATGCCGAACACCAGGCCCGCGCCCTCGGCGCCCACGCTGTGACACTGGATACCTTCTCCTGGCAGGCCGAGGGCTTCTACCTCAAGCAGGGCTATGAGGTGTTCGGCCGGCTGCAGGACTTTCCCATCGGCCATCAGCGGCTGTATCTGCGCAAGCGGCTGTAGGACCCTGCGCGGCGCGCGGTCAGCGCGCGGTACCGTCCGGATCGGCCCGGTAGGGGCGCATCTCCACCGGCGGCGGATCCACCCCGTGCTTCTGGCGGTACAACGCATTGAGATGCAGATTCAGGTGCAGCGCCTCGGCCTCGGCCAGCAGGCGCTGCTCGCTGGTCAGGCGTGCGCCCAGCATCATTTCCCGATGCAATGCCGTGGTGAGGTCCCCACGCATCTCGGCCACACGCGATACCGCATAGGCCTCGGGAATTCCATCCGCACGGGTGCCCGCCTTCCAGGACGACAGCAGGCCCAGCGCGAACAGGTCCCCTTCCGCTGCTGCGGCCAGCAGACGGCTTTCGGCCTTCGGATCGGCGCCCAGCCGCCGCGCATCGCGCATCGTCGCCGCCACCGTGTCGCCCGCCCGCGCCGCCTGGTCGAGTTCGGCATCGGACGCCTGCTGATAGCGGGTCCATTGCGCGCCATTGGGGAAGCCGTGCTGGTCGAGCCAGCGCCACTCCTCCGGGTGCCCGGTGCCGAAAGGATCCTGGTGGGTATCCAGGCCTTCCCGCGTGCGGGGGAGATCGGGAAAGGGATGCGGCGGTCTGGCCGAGGCGCGCGGCGCCGCTTCAGCCACCGGCTTGGCCGCCCGGCCGGTCGGTTTGTACGCCTGCCCTGCCCCGCCCGGTGCCTGTGCATCCTGTGTCGACAGCCAGACGCTGGCTGCGCCGATCACCGTCGCCAACAGCACCGCCACCCCAATCCACACCTGCTTCTTCAACGCCTCGTCCTTGTCTGCGACCGCTGTTCCGGGGCCGGATTGTAGTCCGCCCGTATTCCAGGGGGCCGGCCCCACCTGATCGCCGACGCCAGCGGGACAACGATCTTTCCCCGCCAACCCCGCACAACTGTCAGAATCCCCGTATTGATATGGAAAGGATCCGCGCGTGACTCTCGAAACTACCCCGGCACCCGCACAGGCGGCGGACGAACTGACCACCCTGCGCGCCGATGTGGCGGCGCTGGAGTTCATCTTTGACGAACTCGCCCGCGCCATGGACCCGGCCGCGCTGCTCAAGGTGCTGACCTACCTCATCCGCAACGCCAAGCGGGCCGCCTCGGAGACCCAGAGCTACGACACCCTGGAGCACCGCCGCCTGGTCGCCCAGGTGGAATCGCTGATGGCCCGGGTCGAGCCGCAGGCCAAGAAGCAGGCAATGACGGTGCGCAACGAGCACAACCGCCTGAAGAAGGAAAAGGCCCGCCACAAGGCCGACAGCCGCCGCCAGCTGCAGAAGTAAGTCCTTGGCGGGCAAGGTGACTGTTCAGCTGGATTGGAGTAGCATCCATTCCGTCAAGTAGACGTCCGGCGCTGTTTTCCGGATGAAGTGCGGTTCTTGAAGAAACCGGGGGTGCATTGGTTTCGACGGGGGTTGTGAAGTTACTTGGTGCATGCCGAGGGGGCAGCTTTCCTCGTTAATCCAGCAGCAAACTTTTAGTTGCCAACGACGACAACTACGGTTCGAACGACTTCGCAATCGCTGCCTAAAAACAGCTTTAGCGTTTAGTTCTACAGCCGCCTTAGGCGAACCCCCGAACCTACTTGTGCCCGTGCTCGTAGGTGTAGGGTCATTATCACGGAACCGGTTGTGATGGCTGCCTGTCAGTCACGACTTAACTAAAGCAGGCTGGTCCTGGGGTGCGCTTTGCACACCGTGCTGCCACAGGATGAGATTCAACGGTGAGCTAAGCATGTAGTACCGGGGATGGAGTGCCTTCGGACGGCGGTTCAATTCCGCCCACCTCCACCATTAGACGGTCCCACAAGGACCACAGAAAGCCGGAACCTCCCGTCAAATAAGGGGTTCCGGCTTTTTTGTTGTCTGCCGCCCCGCCGCTGCTCAGGGCGAGGCAGGCACGGGCGCCGGAAACATCGTACGCAACGCCTGCAGGGCCGCCGGGTGATAGATCGTGGCGTGGGTCTCGTCCGGCATCGGCTGGTACTTCACCAGCAGCGAGGGCGAGGCCTGCTGCAACAATGCCGAGAACTGCAGCGTGCTGGCCGCCAGTTGCGGCTGGCCACTGCTGGCCAGGAACACCCGCGGCTGCGCCTGGCGGGCGGCCGCCAGTTGCTTCGGTGCATCGGCCAGCAACTGCCCCCGGTTCCACCACAGGCTGGGGTCGAGCGCGATATAGCTGTTGAACAGCCTGGGTTCCTGCAGCAGCGTCTCCACCACGAACAGGCCCGCCAGCGATTCTCCGATCAGCGCCCGCTCGTCGGTGGTCGCATAGCGCTGGCGCACTTCCGGCATCAGTTCGTCACGCAGGAACGCCCGGTACGCAGCTGACCCGCCGATGCGCGGGGCGATCTTCCGGTCTTCTGGGTCGCTGCTGGGACCGGTCATGTCACGGCGGCGCTCGGTGTTCTCGATGCCGACCAGCAGGAACGGCCGGATGCTGCCGTTGCCGGACAGCACCTGCACCAGCCCCGCCACGTGCAGGAAATCCTCGGCGATACCGCCGTCGGGCATGTAGATGACCGGGAGCGGCGCCTTCGGGTCCAATCCCCAGGGCTGCGGGCGGTACACGTTGATGCGGCGGGTTTCACCCAGCGCCGTGGAGTGCACGGTGAACGTTTCACCGATGACCAGCGGCGAGCTGGCTGCGGACTGGGCCGGCTCGGCGGCCAGCGAGGGTGCAACGGACCCGGTAAGCAGCAACAGGGACAGCACGAACAGGCGCATGGCGCGATCCATCAAGGGCAGGCAGCGAGCATAACCGCCGCACCGCCGGAATCGTTTCGACTGGCGTGGCTGAATCGCCCGGATCGATACGCGTGCCTCACGGCAACGTGAATTTCCGCGCCATCCGCAGCGGCCACACCGAGGTGAACTGCGCGCCACCCACCAGCCGGTATGCTGCCGAAACACTGTGCAGCACCCCCATCGCCTCCAGCACATCCTTGGTCTTCCGGAACGTCGGGCGCGGATCTGCCGTGAACATGAAAAGGTTGATCTCTTTCGCGCTGACGTCGTAACCGTCCAGCGTCGCCGCCTTGCCGAGCGCGGCGGTCAGCTCGGCCTCCAGCGTGGCCAGGAACGCCTCATCGTCCAGCGATTTGCGCCAGAACTTGATCACAAGCTGGTAATCCATCAGGCGGACCCGTCGTTGAAGAAGTGAACCGCCAAGGTTACCCGCATGGCGGGCATCACGTTGTCTTTGAAGCGGCGGCAATCATTTGCGCCAGGCGGTCGGCGATGGCCTGCCCCACCTCCGGCGCCAGGCGCGAGCGCGACAGCGCTTCGAACACCCACAGGCCATCGGCGGCGAGTTTGGCGATGAACAGGTCCAGGGCGGCCGGGTCGCTCAGGTCCTGCGGCGTCGGCGGCGACCAGCGCTCGGCCACGGTCGCCCAGGGCTGCACGTTCTCGTCGGTCGCCGCCGCGTCGAACATCAGCTGCAGTTCGGCGCGGGTAGCGGTCTGCGCACAGGTCAATGCGTACGCCTGGTAGCGCTCGGTCGCCTCCGCGGCCTCGGCGGGCTTGCCGGCCACCTGGATCAGGCTCGCCTCCCACGTCCCGGCCAGGTGCTGGTGGATGCCCTGCAGCAGCGCGTCGCGCGAGGGGAAGTGATACAGCAGCCCGCCCCGGGCGATGCCGGATTCGGTGGCGACCGCCTCGAAGGTCAGCGCGGTGATGCCGTCGCGTTCGATCACACGGACGGCGGCATCGAGGATGTTGGTTCGGTTGCTGGGGCGCATGGGCTCAGTGGGGGTGGGAGACGGCGGTGGCGGTGCCAGGGCCGTGGCGGCGCAGCAGCACGCCGGTGACGACGGTACCGAGCAGCAACACAGCGGCGATCACATACAGTATCCAGACATAGCTGGCATCGTAGGCGCTGGCGGCGGCACGGAGCCAGCCTGCATCCGCACCGGGCTGCGCGGCCAGGGCGAACGCCTGCTGGATGCTCTCGCCCGCCGCAGCATCCACACCGGCCGGCAGCGTCACGGTGGCCGAGTACAGCGCGGCGATCAGGCTGCCCAGCAGCGAGACGGCGAACAGGCTGCCGAACTCATAGGACACCTCCTCCACCGAGGACGCCATGCCGGCGCGGTGTGGCGGCACGTTGCCGATGATCGCGGTGGAGGCCACCGAAATGGTCGCGCCCATGCCCAGCCCGGTGAGCAGCAGCCCGGCAATGGTCCAGCCCAGGTCGCTGCCGAACGTCACCGCCACCAGCAGCACGCCGACGGTGCCTGTGCCGAGTCCGCCGGTGATCAGCGGCAGCAGCCCGACGCGGTGCAGGAACGCGCCGCCAAAGATCGCGCTGGGCAGGCAGCCGAGCGCCACCACCGAAACCAGCAGGCCGGCCTGCAGCGGCGTGTAGTCGGCCACCAGCTGGAAGCGCTGCGTGGTCAGCAACTGCAGGCCGGCGATGGCGAACATCGCAAAGGCCGCCGACAGCACACCGGCCAGGAACGGCGCATTGCGGAAGATCGCCACATCGAGCATGGGATACGGCAGACGACGCTGGCGACGCAGGAACAGCACCAGACCGACCACGAAGACCAGCCCCGCGCCCGCGGCCAGCGGCCCGTTCGGCGGCGCATGCGCGATCTCCTTGATCGCCACCACCAGTCCGGACAAGGCAACCAGGCTGAGCAGCGAGGAAATCAGATCCCACGGCTTGCTGGCATCGGGCCGGCCGTGCGGCGCAAACAGCACCGCACCGGCCATGGCCAGCAGCACGATCGGGACATTGATCAGGAACACCGAGCCCCACCAGAAGTGCGCCAACAGGACGCCACCGACGATCGGGCCGATCGCGCTGCCGATGATGGAGATACACCCCCACACCGCGATCGCCAGATTGCGCTCGCGTTCGTCGTCGAAGGTCAGGCTGATCAGCGCCAGGGTGGCCGGCATCATCGCCGCGGCGCCCACCGCGAGCAGCGCACGCGCGGCGATGAGCAGGTTGGCATCCGGGGCGAACGCGGCCAGCAGCGAGGCGATGCCGAAGATCACCAGGCCGATCAGGAACATCCGGCGGTGTCCCAGCCGGTCGCCGAGGGTGCCCGCACCGAGCAGCAACCCGGCCATCACCAGCGGATAGGCGTTGATGATCCAAAGGCCCTGCAGCGGCGTGGCCCCCAGTTCGGCGGTCAAGGTGGGCAAGGCGGTGTACAGCACCGAATTGTCGAGCGTGATCAGCAACAGGCCGGCGGCCACGGTGAGCAGCAGGCTCCAGCGCTGGGTCTTGGTGGGGGTCATGAGGGCAACGCATGCATTGAGCGGGGGTCGTAACTATACAGGATGTCCTGTTTGGTTTGATCGACCCCGCCCTGGCCGTGTTCAGCGTGCGTCGGGCGATGCCATGCGCACTGCACCGATGGCCGGTTCCCCGGCCAACTGGCGTTGTTCAGATGGCAGGGGGGCTCACCCGGGCAGGCGCGCCAGCCCGGTATGCACGGTGTCGGGGATCGCTATGGACGGACAGAAAGAGGCATTTCGGCAGGCACACGCCGAGTTGGAGCAGTGCTGGGCGCGCGGCAGATCGGCGGCCCAGCGATGGGCGGTCTACGACGGTATCCACGACCGGCTGGTCGCACAGTGGCCAAGCGACGCCAATCGCATCGTGGGCATGATGGTGATGTGGGTCACCGAGATACGCGGCGCCTGCCCTTCGCCGTATGGCCTCGCCGAGCCAGGACACAACGAGGTGCTGCGGCTGCACGCCTCCCGCATCGATTCGTGAAGGCTACGGTGCCGGCGGATGGAGAGGCGCGTTGTGTCCGGCGACTTCCATGTTGATCCCATTGATCAGCGCCGATATGGCGGTGGCCAGGCGGCGGCTGTCGGCGATGGAGCCGAAGAACAGGATCGAGGTCCCGTCCAGTTCGACGCCAGCCAGGCCGAGTTCGCCCTGGAGCGCGGCAACGCGTTCGTCGAAAAGTTTCAACCAGTGCGCATCGGGCGCGACATCGAGCATGGCCACGATCGCCTCGTCCGCACCATGGTCGACAATGGTCTGCAGCGTTGGAACGTCGAAGCCCAGCAGGCGGGGCACGCTGCTGTCCGGAAGAGGAATACTCATGTGACCATGGTAGCCGGTAAGCCGGGGCGGTGCTGCCAGGCGGCCGACGACAGCTGAAGCGTTGTGGTTCGCCATGACGCGCGAAGGCCCGGCCAGATCGGCCGGGCCCACGATGCGTACCGCGTTGTCCTACTCTTCCTGATCGTTCTGCTGGCCTTGGCGCTGGCCCTGCTGGTCCTGCTGTTGCTGCTGCTTCTGGGCATCGCGGTCGCGCTGATCCTGCTGTTCCTGCTGGCCCTGCTGCGGGGTGTTGCGCTGCGGATCGTTCTGACCCTGCTGCGGGTTCGGGGTGTTGGCCATTGCCGTATCTCCGGTGTTCGGCATCGAAGTGGTGCCGGTGAATCCACGCTAGGCCTGCCTGCGTTACCCATGCGTGCGTGGCGGACGTGCGGCCATGCACGCGCCGGGCACCTGCGTAAACAATTCAGAACGCAGCGGAAAACGTCGCCGATACAGCACAGTGCGTTCACTGCCGTCAGCCGTGATCTGCTGCGCATCGACAATCCCTTGATGCCGGCGCGCTCATGCTCGGCACGAAACGCCCTTGCCGGGCCCGACCGAGGACTTGCCATGACGCCGCTCCGCTCGCTGCTGCTGACCTCCCTGCTCGCCCTGACGCCGATGCTGGCCACCGCGGCGGACAAGGTCACCACCACCCCCGTGCACTTCACCAAGGGCGCCAGCAGCGCCACCCTGCGTGGCACGTTGTCCGGATATGACACCGTGCGCTACACGATCGCCGCGCGTGCCGGCCAGACCATGGCGGTGACGATCGACGGCAGCCCGAACGCCAACTTCAATGTCTTCGCGCCAGGCGTGACGCCGGGCCAGGGCGAGGCGCTGGGCAGCAACGACGAGAAGCGGCGCTGGAGTGGCACGCTGCCGACCACCGGCACCTATGTGGTGCAGGTCTATCAGATGCGTGCGCAGGCGCGCCGTGGCGAGAAGGCACCGCACAGCCTGACCGTCGCCATCCGCTGAGCCCCGCCCCGGGTATGCTCGGGGGTGTCGGCTTCGTCCACGCAAGGGCCCCGGGATGGACTTCCTCAAACTGCTGCGGTCGCTGGAAGAGTTTCTCTACGAGCTGTGTACCTGGTTCCTGTTCTTCCCGCGCACGCTGTACCGCGTGGTCGTGCATCCGCGCCGGATGGCGCAGTACGTGGATACCGAGCTGAAGGAAAAGCTGGAGCGCCAGTTCGACGATGCGATCAGCCCGCCGATGTTCCTGATGCTGGCGGTGCTGGTCGCGCACGGCGTCGAGCTGATGCTGCACCAGCAGGTGGTCGGCACCGGGGCGCTGTCGCGCTCGGTGTTCGGCAACGAAGAAAGCCTGCTGCTGTACCGCTCGATCACCTTTGCGATCTGGCCACTGGTGACCACCACGCACCTGTTGCGGCGCAAGCACGTGCCGATGACCCGCGAGTCGCTGCGACGCCCCTTCTTCATGCAGTGCTATCTGACCGCACCATTTGCGGTGGCGCTGTCCACCAGCATGGTGTTCGTGCGGCTGCCGGGCCAGCTGTCGACCACACTGGGCATCACGGTGGGGGTGATCGCCGCGCTCTGGTATGCGGTGGTGCAGGCCGGATGGCTGAAGGTCGCGCTTCAACGTTCCTGGCTGAACACGATCCTGTCCACCGTGTGGGTGCTGGTGTTGGGGTCACTCATCAACATCACGATCGGGATGATCCTGCTGTCGAACTGATCCGGCCTGTTCTCCCGATCAACCGCCATGTCCCGCATATCCTTTCCCTGCCTTTCCATGCGACCCTTTGGGAACGTTTTCATGGAATGGAGGGATTCCACATGCTGTCTCGTTTCCACCGGCCCGCGCTGCTGGCCCTGATGATGTTCGCCGGCCCGCTGGGCAGCGCCTGGGCGCAGGCGCCGGACGCATTGAAAGTAATGTCGTTCAACGTGCGCACGCCGGCCGATACCGACCCGGGCAAGCGCTGGGAAGACCGCCGCGATGCGATGGTCACGCTGATCCGTGAGCAGAAGCCCGAGGTGATCGGCACCCAGGAGCTGGTACAGAAACAGGGCGAATACCTGGTCGCGCACCTGCCGGGCTACACCCTGTTCGGCAGGGACCGCCGCGGTGGCAACGGTGATGAACACATGGGCGTGCTGTACGACAGCGCGCGCCTGAAGGTGCTCGAGTCGGGCGACTTCTGGCTCTCCGATACGCCCGATGTGCCGGGCAGCATCACCTGGGGCAACCTGTTCCCGCGCATGGTGACCTGGGCGCTGTTCCAGCGTCAGGCCGACGGCCAGCGCTTCTACCTGTTCAACACCCACCTGCCCTACCGCGATGAAGACGAGCCGCGCCGCGTGCTCGGTGCGAAGCTGATCGTCTCGCGGCTGGCAACACTGCCCCAGGATATCCCGGTGGTGGTCACCGGCGATTTCAACAGTGAGCCCGGCAGCGACACCTACAAGGCCTTCACCGCCGCGTTGGGCGATGCACGCAAACTCGCCGGCAAGGTCGATGGCCCGCGCCTGACCTTCCACGATTTCACCGGTAAGCCGACGGTGGAACTGGACTGGATCCTGGTGCGCGGTTTCACCGTGGACCGCTTCAGCACACTGGACCAGAAGCCAGGTGGCGTGCTGCCCTCCGATCATTACCCCGTGCAGGCCGAACTGCGGTTCCCCGCGCCAACGCCGGCCGGCAGGTAAGCCGGGGCGCGATGGGCGGTCAGCGCACCGTCCATCGCCTGCGCATGGCCGCACCGCGGCCCTGCGCTTCCAGCATCCGGATCACGGCTGGCGCTCATCGATCTTCTGCAACAGCCGGTACAGCGCTTGGTGCTGCTCGCGTGCCTGGCAGATCCGCGCGCCGATGGCGATGAACACACCGGTGGCGATCAGGCCGATCTCGAACAGGCCTTCAGTGAGGCAACAGAATCCCATGGCGACCGCGATGATCGCCACCAGCAGCAATGCGATCACGCCACGCGAAAGTCCCGCGCCGGATCCCATACCCGGGTCCTGCACAGGCGGACGGACGGGACGCCACTGATTGGATTGCATGCGGGCCACTCCAGAGAACAACCCACGCTTTTAGCACCGTGTGCGGAGACCGTGCAGAGGCAAAGCCGTCAACCGCGACGCACTGCGCAACGGATGTGACGGCTGTTGCCCATTCTTCGAGGGGGGCGGCGACCTCGCCGTCCCCCGTGACCCTCGCCCGGTCAGCGCTGCGTGACCGCCACCGGGGTGTTCGCCGCATCCTGCTGCTGGCCCCAGCCACCCAAGGCCTTGTACACACCCACCACACTGACGTTGACCGTGGATTCGGCCTCGGCCAGCGCGTCATCCGCGGCAAGCTGCGTGCGCTGTGCATCCAGCAGGGTCAGGAAGTCTTCCGACCCCTCGCGGAAGCGGATCTGCGCCAGCTCTTCGGCGCGCCCCGCCGCCTGGGCCTGCTCGGCGACGATCGCCAGGCGGGCCTGCTGCTTGGCATACCGCGTCAGTGCGTTCTCGGTGTCTTCCAGCGCCAGCAGCACGGCCTTTTCGTACTCGGCCGCGGCACCGTCGGCCTGCGCCTTGCTGGCGCGCAGACGGGCTTTGACCGTGCCGAAATCGAAGGCGGCCCAGCTGATCGACGGGGTCACCGACCACGCCTTGTTGCTGCCGTTGACCAGACCGCTGGCATCACCGGACAGGAAGCCGACGAAGCCACTCAGGCTGATCCGCGGGAACAGGTCCGCGGTGGCCACGCCCACACGTGCGGTGGCTGCCGCCAGCCGACGCTCGGCCACGCGCACGTCGGCGCGCTGGCGCAGCAGATCGGTGGTGTCACCCAACGGCAGCGCCTTGGCGTACGGCCGCATCTCGCGCGGCTGCAGCAGGCTGTCCAATGCGTCCGGGCGCTGGCCCAGCAGCACGGCCAAGCGATGTCGCGACTGCACCTCGGCCACTTCCAGCAGCGGAATGTCGGCCTCGATCGCCTTCAGGCGCGCACGGCTGCTCTGCACGTCCAGTTCGCTGCCCGCGCCCAGTTCCCACCGGGTTTCGGTGAGCTTCTGGGTGTCGCGCAGATTGACCAGGGTGCGCTTGGCCACCGCGATGCGCTTCTGGGTACCGCGCAGTTCGAAGTAGTTGCGGGCCACTTCCGCAGCGACGGTGACCTGGGCATCGGCAAGGTTGTCCTGCTCGGCCCCCAGGTCCGCGCGCGCCGCTTCGGCGGCACGGCGCTGGCGACCGAACAGATCCAGCTCCCAGCCCGCATCGAAGCCGAGCTGGTAGGTCTCGCTGAACACGCGCTCGCCCCCCACCGTGGCATCGGGCTGCTTGCGGCGGTCATAGCTGCCGCCACTGGTGACGTGCGGCAACTGGTCCAGGCGCTGCTCGACGAACACCGCGCGGGCCTCGCGCACGCGCGACATCGCGATGCGCAGGTCCAGGTTGGTGCCCAGTGCCTCATGCACCAGCTGCTCCAGGACCGGATCGTCGAACTGGGCCCACCAGCTCGCCACCGGCGAGGTGGTGGTGAACACCGGCGCGGCGGCGCCCTGCAGGGTCACCGGCTCGGCCGGTGGCGCCTGGTAGTTGGGGCCGACGCTGACGCAGCCGGCCAGCAGTGCGCTGGTCACGGCCACGGTCAACAGGCGCATCACCATGGCAGCACCTCACCGAGGTAGGTGAAGCTGCCATTGGGGCCATCGGCATCGATCAGCGCCATGCCGACGCTGGAGCGTGCGCCTTCGCTGATTTCGATCTCGCCTTCGCCACCGTTCATGTCGGTTTTGACATAGCCCGGATGCACGGTGTTGACCTTGGTGGTGCTGTCGCGCAGCTCGTAGGCGAGCTGCACGGTCCACGCATTCACCGCGCTCTTGGAGGCGTTGTAGGCCGGCACGGCGAAACCGTAGATCGGCGAGCCCGGCTGGCTGTGCAGGGTCAGCGAGCCCAGGATGCTGGAGACGTTGACGATGCGGCCGGCCGGCGAGGCGTTGAGCAGCGGCAGGAAGGCCTGGGTGACGGCGATCACCGCGAACACGTTGGTGTCGAAGGTATCGCGCCAGGTCTGCAGGGTCTGCGCCGACGGCGCCAGCTTGGGGTCGTCGAGCAGGATGCCGGCGTTGTTGACCAGGATGTCCAGGCGGCCGTGACGCTCGGTCACGGTCTGCACCGCCGCGGCGATGCTGTCTGCATCGCCCACGTCGAGCTGGATCGCTTCGACCGGCAGGCCCTCGGCCTGCAGCTTCAGCGCCTCGGCCACGGCAATGTCACGCTTGCGCCCGGCCAGCAGCGTATGAACACCGGCCTGGGCCAGCTGACGGACGGTTTCCAGGCCGATGCCGCGGGTGGCACCGGTGACCAGGGCGATCTTGTGGGTAACGGTATTCATGTGAAAAACCTCGCGGGGGAAGGAATCAATGGTGGATGGTCGGTTCGCCGTGGGTCACCAGCTGCCCGCCGCCGTTACGGCTGACGAACTTGCGCAGGGCCACGTAGAACACCGGGGTCAGGAACAGGCCGAACAGGGTGACGCCCAGCATGCCGGCGAACACCGTAATACCGGTTACCGAGCGGACTTCCGCACCGGCGCCATGCGAGATCACCAGCGGGATGGTGCCGGCGATGAACGCGATGGAGGTCATCACGATAGGGCGCAGACGCAGGCGGCACGCTTCCAGTGCAGCCTCCACGATGCCCTTGCCGCCCATTTCCAGTTCGCGGGCGAACTCGACGATCAGGATGGCGTTCTTGCATGCCAGGCCCATCAGCACCACCAGGCCGACCTGCACGAACACGTTGTTGTCGCCACCGGTCAGCCATACGCCGAACAACGCCGACAGCAGGGTCATGGGGACAATCAGGATCACCGCCAGCGGCAGCGACCAGCTTTCATACAGCGCGGCCAGTACCAGGAACGCCAGCAGGATCGCCACCGGGAACACGATGAAGGCGGCCTTGCCCTGGGTGGCCTGCTGGTAGCTCAGGTCGGTCCACTCGGTCTGCATGCCCACCGGCAGCACCTTGCCGGCGATTTCGGTCAGCTTGGTCATGGCTTCGGCCGAGGACAGCATGCGCGGGTCGGCTTCGCCGGCCAGATCGGCCGCCGGGTAACCGTTGAAGCGCAGCACCGGGTCCGGGCCGTAGGTCTGCTTCACGGTGACCATCGAGCCGATCGGCACCATCTCGCCACGGTTGTTGCGGGTGCGCAGGCGACCGATGTCTTCCACGCTGTCACGGAACTGGCCGTCGGCCTGGGCGATCACCTGCCAGGTACGACCGAACTGGTTGAAGTCGTTCACGTACGCCGAGCCCAGGTAGGTCTGCAGCGTGTCGAACAATTCGGTCAGCTCCACGCCCTGGGCCTTGGCCTTGACGCGGTCCACTTCGGCATCCAGCTGCGGCACGTTGGCCTGGTAGCTGGTGATCGGGAACGCCATGCCCGGGGTCTGCGCGACCGCACCCTGCATCGTGCTCACTGCGGTCTGCAGTGCGCCGTAGCCGAGGTTGCCGCGGTCCTGGATGAACATCTGGTAGCCGTTGCCGTTGCCCAGGCCGAGGATCGGCGGCGGCATCATGGAGAACGCGAAGCCCTCCTGCAGCCCGGCGATCTTGGCGTTGATCTCGGCATTGATCTGCGCGGCGGTACGGCCCTTGCGCTCACTGAACGGCTTGAGCGGAACGAACGCCACACCGGTGTTGGGCGTGTTGGTGAACTGCAGCGCGTTCAGACCCGGGAACTGGATCGTGTGCGCCACGCCATCGGTGTTGCGCGCGATCTCGGCGACCTTGGACAGCATGGCGTCGGTACGGGCGATCGAGGAGCCTTCCGGCAGCTTCACACCCGCGATCAGGTACAGCTTGTCCTGGGTCGGGATGAAGCCGGCCGGCACCGCCTTGAACATCAGGCCGGTGGCCAGCAGCAGGCCGGCGTACACCACGAACACCAGGCCACGACGGCCCAGCAGGCGGCCGACCGAACCGTGGTACTTCTCCGAGCTGGTCTTGAAGAAGCGGTTGAACGGACGGAAGATCCAGCCGAACAGACGATCGATCAGGCGGGTCAGGCCATCCTTCGGCGCGCCATGCGGCTTGAGCAGGCGTGCGGCCAGCGCCGGCGAGAGGGTCAGCGAGTTGATCGCCGAGATCACGGTCGAAATGGCGATGGTGACGGCGAACTGCTTGTAGAACGCACCGGTCACGCCGGACAGGAACGCCATCGGCACGAACACGGCGCACAGCACCAGCGCGATCGCCACGATCGGGCCGGACACTTCGCGCATCGCCTGGTGGGCCGCGGCAAGCGGGGTCAGGCCTTCTTCAATGTTTCGTTCGACGTTCTCCACCACCACGATCGCGTCATCGACCACGATGCCGATCGCCAGCACCAGCCCGAACAGGGTCAAGGTGTTGATCGAGAAGCCGAGCACGTACAGCGCCGCGAACGTACCCACGATGGACACCGGCACGGCGATCAGCGGAATGATCGAGGCGCGCCAGGTCTGCAGGAACAGGATCACCACCAGCACCACCAGCGCGATCGCTTCCAGCAGCGTGGACACCACGGCCTTGACCGAGTCACGCACGAAGATGGTGGTGTCATACACCGCTTCGTACTTCACGCCCGGCGGGAACTGCTTGGTCAACTCATCCATGGTGTGGATGACCGAGTCGCGGATCTCCAGCGCGTTCGCACCGGGGGCCTGGAAGATACCGATACCGACCGCGTTCTTGCCATCCAACTGCGAGCGCAGCGTGTAGTCACCGGCGCCCAGTTCCAGGCGGGCGACATCGGACAGGCGCACCACTTCACCGTCGTCACCGGCCTTGAGCACGATGTCGCGGAATTCCTGTTCGCTACGCAGGCGGCCCTGCGCATTGATCAGGGTCAGGAAGTCGCTGCTCGGCATCGGCTCGGCACCGAGCTGGCCGGCAGAGACCTGCACATTCTGCTCGCGCATCGCACGCACCACGTCGCTGGCGGTCAGGCCGCGCGCGGCGATCTTGTCCGGGTCCAGCCACGCACGCATGGCGTAGTCGCCACCACCGAACATCTGCGCATCGCCGACGCCCTGCAGGCGTGCCAGCGCGTCCTTGACGTGCAGGCGGGCGTAGTTGCGCAGGTACAGCGAGTCGTACTTGCCATCCGGCGAGGTCAGGTGGACCACCATCAGGAAGGTCGGCGACTGCTTCTGGGTGGAAACACCCTGGCGGCGCACGTCCTCGGGCAGGCGCGCCTGCGCCTGGGCGACACGGTTCTGCACCTTGACCGCGGCTTCGTCCGGATCGGTACCCGGGCGGAAGGTCACGGTCATCTGCAGCACGCCGTCAGAGCCGGCGACGGACTTGATGTACATCATGTCCTCCACGCCGTTGATCGCTTCTTCCAGCGGCGTGGCCACGGTTTCAGCGATCACCTTGGGGTTGGCGCCCGGGTACACCGTGCGCACCACCACCGAGGGTGGCACCACTTCGGGGTACTCGCTGATCGGCAGCATCGGGATCGCGATCAGGCCGGCGGCGAAGATCACGATCGACAGCACCGCCGCGAAGATCGGCCTGTCAATGAAAAAACGGGAAAAGTCCATGGGTGGATTCCTGGGGTTTCACCAGCGCCGGCGTGCACGACCCCGGCCGCTGTCGC
>Ga0213823_1000165_pt1 | contig 70814 bp, 72 predicted proteins | sample MC6MC0907MG_FD_179887 | JGI IMG/M metagenome (GOLD analysis project Ga0213823, IMG submission 179887) | Enriched soil aggregate microbial communities from Iowa State University, Ames, United States - MC6-MC0907-MG | ecosystem: Environmental > Terrestrial > Soil > Unclassified | place: USA: Iowa...
CCCCCTTTTACATGCATTTTATGAAATCTAATTGTTTTAATCAAAAATCAACGGAAATATTTTCAACTTTTATTAATTTACAATTAATTGTTAGACAGACTCAAGCACGGTTCTGTGAGGGGGGAGGAACACAATCTACCGAGAGGTAGAGAGGTTCCCTTCTACTCGACTGATCCAGGAAAGATTAGCCGCCTTTTTTGTTGAATTCCTTATTAAACAAACGGAAGGGTTGTAAAGGCGATTCTTTCGATTTTTAAATCTTTACATCGTTTCAGAACCTGTTATCCATCACTGCTTTAATTGATTTATTTCCTCCATGCATTCTTGGATAAGCGTGACTGCCTGACTCATCGCTGCTCCTCCGCCAAAAGCTGCGGTTACTCCAACGGCTTCAAGGATTTCTTGTTCCGAACATCCCTGGTCTAAACAACCTTTAGTATGATAAATCATACAATATTCATCTTGTGAGAATAAGCTTATGCCTAGCGCAATAAGTTGTTTTTCTTTCTGAGACAAAACTCCTTCTTTAAAACATTCCTCTGTAAAAGCGTTATACTTCTCAGCGAGACTTGGCATTTTCTCAGTAAATGAACCTAAACCAGTTTTATAATGGTATAGTGCTGCTTCCGTAGAATTTCTAGCTTGATACTCCATAAACTTCAGCTCCTAATTATTGACTTCTAATCTCAATTTAGTATGGAAATATGATTCGCTTTTTATTTATGTTTTTTCTTTCCTTTAAGTAATCAATTGAACTGAACTATTCCCATCAGCTTAAAAATTGGGGAACTTTTTCGTTTAAGAAGGAAAATACTACTAAAATCGAAAAGGAACCTGTTAACCCCAAAGTGTTTTGCGAATATTAATTTCAATTATTTCCTTACATTTTTTAGCCTGAAAGGACGAAATCTTAATGGATGATATACTTATCACTCGTTCCCTGTTCGGAACAACGATGGCATTCCACATCATATTTGCTACTATTGGCGTTGGTTTGCCATTAATGATTTTAACGGCTGAACTAGCCTACCAAAAAACGAAAGATACAGATTTTGTTGTAATGGCAAAGCGCTGGACAAAAACATTTTCCGTTTTACTCGGAGTCGGCATTCCAACAGGGACTATTGCAGGTGTTCAATTATCCCTTCTATGGCCCGGTTTTATGGAAGTAATCGGACGGGTCATGCCGTTGCCTTTCCAAATCGAGATTTACGCCTTTTTTATAGAAGCATTATTTATGTCCATTTATGTTTATGCCGCGGAAAGAATTCACCCGTCATTACGAATTATCAGTTTAGTTTTAGTAGCTCTTGGTGCCCTGGCCTCAGCTGTTCTTATAACGAATGTCCATGCTTTCCAAGGAACTCCGGCAGGTTTTCGTTATGAGAATGGTAAATTTCTTGATATACAGCCATGGAAAGCCTTTTTTAATCCCAGTTTTTTTGTAACAGCAGGGCATGTAGCCCTCTCAGCCTATGTGGTAGGGGCTTTTGTGGTCGCCTCTGTCGCCTCCTTTAAAATGATGCGCAACGAATATGGTTCCAGGATCTATCTATTTCATCAAAAAGCACTATTCCTAAGCCTTATTCTAGGAGGACTTACTGTAGCAGCTAGTTTCTAAACTGGGGAGGTCATTAAATGAAATTTATGTATTTTAAAAAGGATCGTTTTTTGACGGTCATTTTTGTATGAGTTAACAGAATCTGGAAATCTTACTCTGGCACACAAATTGTGAGAGAATGTACTTAAAGTGACGGGGCTGGTAAGACATGTGTTCTTGTTAAACTTGCAGGTGTTAAATAGAAATGAGCGAAGCGGCGGTCATTTTTCTTGTTGTGCTAACGGTGCAGTAATTTATTTCAAGATATAAATGATAAAGGGAGATGGTTAAAGTAAAAATACCGTTTTTTCCTTTTCCATTGTTCTCAAAAAAGAAGAGTGAGATTGGATGAATATTCCATGTTAAAATTACACTGAAAGGACGTGGAACGGATGAACCATTATAGGTGGATAGGATTATTCACTTTATTCCTTCTTTTTTCTACCTCCTCCTCCTCCGCCTTTGCTGATGTCTGGGTGAACGGGTACTATCGAAAAGATGGGACATATGTATCTCCGCATTATCCAAGCAATCCAGATGGAAGCTTCTACAACAACTGGTCAACAAAGGGAAATGTAAATCCTTACACAGGCGAAAGTGGGTACCAAAACATACCTTGATTACTTGGAAGAGACTCATTCTTATTCAAATGAGGGGTGGTCAAGTGAAGAGACTGACGGATTTGGCAGCTTAGAAGAATCTTATGGAGGTTCCGATTATACAGAGTTAGATTTCTACGAATTACAACAGCAGAGATTGGAACTCCAGCAACAGTACGAATGGGAACTTGAAGAATTGAAAAATGCTTATGAATATGATCAAGAGGAACTGAAAAGGCGAGTAGAGGAATTAAAAGCGAGAACGGCTGAATTGGAACAGAACATTAATTCCTTGCTAGAAGAATTGAAGGAAACAAAATACACTCCTGATTATGAGCCTTATGAATCCATTTTTGAAACCGAGGAAACACAGGAAATTGATTACCTCGCAAATGAGAAATTTGAGTACAGCTTCTAGTATTTTATTTCTTAACAAAATTTAAAAAATTATTGCTAATCTCAAAAAAATATGCTATTTTTATTTTGAATTATAAAATAAATAATATGATGCTTGTTTTTACCCCCGGGTAAAAACACTAAAAAGCACTGAATTTCACTCCGTTAGGGCCTTTATAGGAGGGGTGAGATTCAGTGCTTTATTGTCTTTTTAGGGTAAATGCAACTTCATACTTGGAGAGGAGCAGGGATTTACAGAGTAAAAATGGAGTAGAATTGGACAAGAAATTATAAATTTTTCGAGTAACTAGAAAGGGGCTAGTACTAATGTTTGATATTCGTATTCTAAGTAAAGAAGATGTAACGAAAATTATTACTATGCAACAAGTAATAGAAGTTGTTGAAAGTGTTTATAAAGCAAAGAGTGAGAGCTTAACAGACGTATGGCCAACAGTATTTTATGAATTCAACCGAGGTAAAGCTGATTTAGATATTAAATCAGGGTATTTAAAAAGTAAGCAACTTTTCGGGCATAAAACGGTCACTTGGTTTGGAGATAATGCCGAAAAAGGAATTCCAACACTAATCGGTATGATTGCTGTATTTGATGCGGAAACAGGGATGCCTCTTGGTATGACAGACGCAGCATATATTACTGGCATGAGAACTGGAGCAGCAGGCGCATTAGGCGCTAAATATTTGGCTAGAGAAGACACAGAAAACCTATTAATAGTTGGTGCTGGGAATCAAGCAATCTTCCAAATTGCCGCCACATTGACGACAATGCCAACAATTAAAAAGGTACGAGTAGCTGCACAGCAACTAGCCAATGCAAAAAGTTTTGTCGAAGGGATTCATTATAAACTTCAACATCAATTCGGTATAAGCATAGATAATATCACATTTGAAGCTGTAGAAGATTTAGAAAAAGCTGTACATGATAGTCATATTATCATTACGATAACCCCTTCAAGAAAACCAATCATCAAAAAAGAATGGCTAAAAAAAGGAACGCACATTTCTTGTATCGGTGCGGATATGGTAGGAAAGCAGGAAATAGATGCCGAAATACTGACATCATCCTTACTGTTTGTAGACGATACGAAACATTGTAAAGAAGTTGGTGAAATAGAAATTCCACTTAAACAAGGCGTTATAAATGAAACAAATATCATTGGTGAACTAGGCGATTTAATAGTTGGTAAAGTTAAGGGAAGAACAAGTAATGAACAAATAACAGTTTTTGATGCTACTGGTATGGCGCTTTTAGATATAGCTACAGCTGATATGGCACTAAAGCAGGCAGAGAAAAACGAGCTTGGCACGAAAACAAATATTTAAAAGGAGATAGAAAAATGAGTTTACATTATAAAGAAATACAAGATGCTTATACACGTATTAAGAAATATGTACCAACAACACCCTTAGAAGAATCCTTTTATTTAGGAGATCAAAATCAACGCTATTTCTTTAAACTTGAATCATTCCAAAGAGCGAAAAGTTTTAAAATTCGTGGTGCATTAAATAAAATGATGACACTAACAACAGAAGAAAAAGAACGTGGTATTGGAACTATTTCTTCAGGAAATCACGGCAGCTCTGTTAGTTATGCAGCTTCAATTCTTGGTATCAAAAATGCAAAAGTTATTGTTCCTAAAAACACACCGCAAAGTAAAATTGATAAAATTAAATATTTTGGTGCAGATGTTATGCTGATGGGAAATAGTTATGATGAGGCACATGCTCTTGGAATGACTTATATAGAGGAAAATGGTCTTACATTTATAGATGCATATTATAGTGATCCAAAAATATATGCAGGTCAAGGAACAATTGCTATAGAAATTCTAGAACAACAGCCTGATATTGATACGATCATTGTTCCAATCGGCGGCGGAGGCTTGATTACAGGTATTGCAGTTGCTGCAAAATCCATTAAACCAGATATCCGTATTATTGGGGTGCAAACAGAGGCATGCCCCGCTATGATAAATTCTTATAGAGATAATACCTTCTACGAAGAATATCCTAGTGAAGAGTCACTCTGCGATTCCCTAATTGGTGGTATCGGAAAACTAAGCTACGAAATGGCGAAGGATTATGTTGATGAATTTCTAATTGTTTCAGAGGAGTCCGTTGCAAAAGCCGTTAGTTTTATGGCAAAGGAAGAAAAGTATATTGTAGAAGCTGGAAGCTGTACAACCATAGCTGCAATAATGGAACACATAGAAAAAATTGGTGGACAAAACATAGCACTTGTTTTATCAGGTGGAAATATTGATGGTAAACTATTAACTTCTATTTTGGCGAAATATTGAAAATTCAAAGACAAAGCACTATTGTAATTAAATCCGTTAAATTTTTAATTCTTTAACTTAAAAGGTTATTTTGATTCATACTTTAGTAGTACCAAGTGACATCAAAAGAACCTTTTGTAACTCTCCCCCTATTGCTCAAAATGTGGTACAGTTGCAAACTTATATAAGCACGGTAAAAAGAAGCAGTTATTTTTCGATCTACCAATGCACGCTAAACGTGTCGGGATTTATATAAAACGACAGCGTTATAGGTGTCGGGAGTGCAATGAAACATTTTTTGAAACCTTGACTGATATGGATGTCAATAATAGACTTATAGATTGGATTCAGGAAGCCAGTCTTGAAAAGACATTCACCAGCGTTGCAGACGATATAGGCGTTGATGAAAAGACTGTAAGAAACATCTTTAATGATTACGTTGTAGAACTTGAAGCACAAACAGATTTTAGAACTCCCTAATGGCTTGGTATTGATGAAGTCCATCTACTCAAAAACTATCGTTGTGTCATTACAGACGTTGAAAACAAGTCTGTAATTGACTTGTTAAGGAGGAAAGTGCATGACAATTAAATGGGATGAAATAACAAATGATAAGGTAAGTAATTTAGAAAAAGCCCTAGAAATTTTTGATCGAGCATTTCCTGTCGAAGTGAGAGAAACACATGATGTTTTCATAAAAAGCTTACAATATGCAAAAAGCAGTAAACCAAATAATTATCGATTCCTAATTGGTTTTGAAGGAGAGAGAATTGTATCTTTTGCAACAGGACATTATTTAGCAGATGTTAATGTAGGATTTATCGTTTATATTGTTACGAACCCTCTTGTGAGAAGTAAAGGATTAGGAACAAAAACATTATTGAAATTAGAAGAATTATTAAACGAAGATGCAAGTTTTGCTGGAAACACCTCGCTGAAAGCAGTTATCTTGGAAACAGAAACACAAGAAATGGCACATACAGTAACAGAAAAGCTAGACTGTATCAGAAGAAATAAATTTTTCGAAAGGAATAATTATAAACAATATAAAAACTTAGACTACATCCAACCACCCTTACATTTTGGAGCCAGTCACATACCTTTAAATTTATTTATTAAAAATGTGCAAAAAAATAGAATTAGTGATGAAGAAATCAATGTTTCCATTGGAGCTATTTTTAGAGAAAAATATTATATTGTAAATGGAATTGGTAAGAATATTCTAAAGCATTGTCTTAAAACGATGGGGATCGATGGTGAAGGCTTATTCGATTAATTATGCTAAAAGAACTGTAGTTAAAAATTCGATTTGATTTTCAGGAATAAAAAAAGAAATTTTCATAATGACTTTACCCATATCGTGTACTTTGGATTTTACGTATCCAGCATCAGAAAAAGCTTTTCCATATGTGGTTTTGAAATAAAGTTTGATAATTTATAATAACAGTCAGTTTGAATAATTTAAAAATAACCATTGAATTTCAAACAACTTAATTGTTACACTCATTCCAATCGATACCGCCTAATAGAAATTAAAATACCAAAAAAGAGGGAGTTATAAATTATGAATAATAAAGAATTAAAAAAGATCGCAACTGCAATTACTTCACCTACAGAATTAAATGATTTTGTTGAGTACGGAGGTGTTGGTGCAGCCATTGAAACCGTAGATGGTAATATATATACAGGGATTAGCATAGATACAGCTTGTTCTATGGGTTTTTGTGCAGAGCATGCAGCAGTTGCAGACATGTTGAAACATGGTGAGTATCAAATAAAAGCTTTTGTAGCAGTGGACACCGAAGGAAATGCTGTTCCACCATGTGGACGGTGCCGTGAGTTGATCAGTCAGCTTTCAAAAGAAAATTTAGAAGCTGTTGTAGAGGTTGAAAATGATACGTTTGTTTTATTGAAAGAGATTTTGCCGTATGATTGGAAAAACAATCGAGGTAGACAGTGGTAATTGTTTATTAAGTATTTAAATTTTAATAATTTTAGAGTTAGGTATTTTTGAATATTTCTAAAATTAGTTAAGCTATTCGAGAGGACTATAAACATGATGAACAAAAACTATAATATTCTTGAAATATACAATAGTTACACTGATTTACAACAAGAAAAGCTAATCGAACTCAAAGAATTGATTATGAATGTTGCCGTGCAGGAAAGATTTTTCGTATCTAAAGAACGTTAATCATGCTTTAATGACAGCATACAAGGAGGGAAAAATATGTTTCGATCAATTTCACCTCAAAAATTGTCTGAACAGTAGAATCTACTGTTTAGGCATTAAATAAAAGCTTGCTAATTCTCAATAGAATCTACTGTATATGTAAGTACTATATACATGTAGAAAGTAGGAATTAGAAGTAAGAGAATGTTTTCTGAAAATTATGGGAGGATATAAAAACTGTGAACAATCTTTTATTATAATTGAATCGCTCCTATAATAAAAAAGAGCGCGCGCAGTATTTAATTGGAAGGAGCAAAGAAATGATTACAAATCAACAATTAGTTATAAACAATCTTGAAGAAAAAATAAGAATATTCACTCATGCGGTTAATGGAAGGCTTATCAAAGAAGAAGATTTCGTTTTGGCGAATACAGAAATACCCACTGATACATTCAATGTACTTTTGCCGAAATCTTCACATATAAAAAATGCATTTCATATTAGGAGTAGCATTGAACATATGTCTCTTAAAGAATATCCCTTTAGTACGTGGATTGACTCCCGGTATATGAACGATGGCTGGCAAGACCTGTTGCAAGAATACGACCTAAAAGAAGCAGAACGTAATGTAATGATGAAACTTGAAAATACTCTTAATATCAGTCAAAGAAAGTCCCATCAGCTTATGATTACTCATGTGAGAAATTTTGAAGAACTTAAGGAATATAAAGAGGTTTTTATAAGCCTATTTGAAGGTACACCAGAAAAAGGTGCGTTAGAAAATTATTTTAATAAGTTTTCTGAAGTGAATTTAGGTTCTGAAATTCAAATGTTTATTGGACGTGTCGGTGAAATAACTGTATCTACTGGTTTACTAATAGATAGCAAAGAAAGTTATGGTATATATGATGTGATGACAAAAGAAACATTCAGAGGTAAAGGATATGGCAGTGAAATGTTTCAATTCCTTCTAAATCAAACAAAGGATAAACAAAAACCAGTTGTTTTACAGGCTTCAGAGGATGGAAAAAATATCTATAAGCGTTTTGGATTTATAGATGTAGGAGAAATGGTAGTCTTTGAATAAGGATTGTTTTAATTAAACTAACAAGTGTGTTAGTTGAAGAACGCAATAAAAACATCCAATGGACTTCCAGTTATTTGGAAGTCTGATTTTTAATAAACAACTTTTTAATAAACAACATTGAATTTTAACAAGACTTCTCACTTTCTTTAAATAGGACTAAGTTTAATTGATCCTAGTCCATATTCCCCTTTAATTGTTGGATAATTTTAGTAATTTCTTTTCTATTTTATATTTCGCAAACCGAATATAATTGGAATCACTATTTGACCCCCTATTAAATAGATTTGTACTGTTTGGACTCCCAAGGTTTTCGGGGGTCTCTTTTTTTATATATTTTTGCTTAAAGTAAAAGCGAAACATAAGGTCGGTTTCTCTTGTTTAATAGATGAAAATCAACTCTGTGCATTAAAAAGTATTTACTTTCATATGTAATTCATTTACATTAAATAAATAAACGTTTATTTATTTAATGTATTGTGAGGGATGATGAATGGCAAGAACAGTCAACAATAAACAGCGACTAGAGAAGCGAAATGTTATATTAAAAGAAGCAAAAAGGCAATTTCCAAGTGAGGGGTTTTCTAAGACTACCCTTTCTAGCATAGGACAGGCAATAGGTATTAATCCTGCTACGATTTTACTGTATTTTCCTAGCAAGGAGGACTTGTTTGAGAATGCCGTTAAAGAAACATTTCAAGAGACTAGAAAAGGACAACTTTATTTACCAGAAAGCCTAGAACTGTCAGAACAATTAGAGCAGATGGTGAGGCATCACGTGAGGCAATATCGTGAAGATCCATCAAACCTACGGATTTTACAATATCTGTTTTCCCAATCTGGTAGGTTTCCAGAGCTAGAGCAAGAAGCAGTTTCCATCACTTATGAGTTTGTGGAGAGAATGACTGGATTGTTGAAGAAGCGATCTAGTTTAAATGAAACCGAACAAGATCTTCGCGATAAAACGTGGGCTTATTTATCTTTCCTAAGTGGATTTACGATGATTATGCTTGAGCCTGAAAAATATCCATTATGGGAAGGGATTGTAAAACAAGGAGTTAAGCTAATTGAAACATAAGGAGTTAAAAAACATGATCCATAACGAAGTCAAGAAAGTAATGATGCTCTATAGTAGCAGGCTGAACGAAATGTTTCCAAATCAAATTCATGGTGTCTATTTATATGGCTCAACCGTTATAGGTGCCTTTCATTCTGAAAGCAGTGATATTGATTTTGTTACAGTTTTTAGTCGAGAAGTGACAGACGAAGAGTTGAGAAAACTATCGTATCTTCATAAGAAGCTTAGCGCTGAAAATCCATTGGTCAAAAAGTTTGAATGTGAGTACTTGTCCTTGGATGAGCAGAATCAATTACATTTACATAGATTTTTCCCGTTTTTTGAGGGTACAAAGTGTAAGGGGAAAAGAACGCTTATGAACATTGCGGTTTATCAGCTTGTTCATGATTCATATGCTGTTTACGGTCCGAATTTTTCTACTTATTATTCAAATATTGATTGGAAGGATGTTATGCAGGAGATGGAGTACAATCTTAACCACTATATAGCAAGTAAAGCTTCCCGAAGCTATTTGTTTTTATTCGATTTTTGGATTGAGTTCATTGTATTAACCTTATGTCGAGTGTACTATACATTGAAAACAGGAAAAATTACATCAAAGGAACTGGCCTGTGAAGAAGTGATCAAGGACTTTGATATAAGGTATTCTGACATTCTTCATGAGGCACTTAGAATTAGAGGGAGATTTCAAGCCAAGTCCAATTATAAAAATCGATGGGAACGAAAGAATGCAACGATCCATTTTATAAACTCTTTGAAAGAGTATTGTAATCAAGTTTTTTTATCTAGATGAATCAATTTTATAATTATGAGCCTACGGGCTCAAGGCTTTTAAACACTAAAAAAAGGAGTACCTCCCCAAAATGTCGAAATGAGTAAGCACCACACAAACTCTAAGACTGGAGGAAGTCTCCCTTTGACTATTATACGACAAGGAAGCCTGTTTGACCTACAAGAATTATATGATTTAGAACCTACCCAACGATTTGAAGCTATTTTTTCTACTATTGACATTGATCCAATCTTCGCTGTGGAGCGTGTAAATGCCTATCTCAAGCAATTCTTTCAACTTAACAATGTTCGTTATCGGACTGGAAAACGTGCAAAAGTTCATTTTGATCTAGTGACCTTAGTTTATCATGCTTCAAAATTAGCCGCCGATCGCATTAATGCTATGTTAAATCAACATCAAGCTGCTTAGACATAAAAATTTTAAAAAACAATCAAATTCTGAAGATCTGTGATTCTTTAAAAAAAGGAATTATGAAATTGATTCATATAATAGATTTATATTTATTATTAATAAAGCGGGAGATATTATGTTAAGGATATATTTAACACGTCATGGTGAAACTCAGTGGAATATTGAAAAACGTTTACAAGGATGGAAGGATTCTGAACTTACAGAAAAGGGCGTAAATAATGCACTAAAATTAGGTGAGAGATTATTAAATATAGAATTTAATGCTATATATACGAGTCCAAGTCAAAGGGCTTATCAAACAGCAAAATATGTTAGCTTGGGCAGGGAAATATCGATTTATACTGATGGAAACTTAAAAGAACTTAATTTTGGTGACTGGGAAGGGCAAAAGCAGGAAGAAATAGAATAAAATTTTAAAAATGAGTATTTCAATTTTTGGAATTTCCCTCATTTATACAACCACAAAGCACATAAAGGAGAGAGTTTAACAGATTTTAAAAATAGAGTTGAAGAATCTGTTATGAGAATTATTTCTAAAAACCCTGATGGAAATGTATTTATAGTTACTCATGCAGTTGTTATAAAAGCGATTATTTCCTTTGTGATGGATAAACCTATGGAAAAATTGTGGGATCCCCCATTTATTTATGGAACGAGTCTTTCAATACTTAACTTGGATGGAGAAAAAATTGAAGTTCAAATGTTAGGAGATACTACACATTTAGCAACTTGTTAATTTGTATTATACGTTGAGTGTTATAATAATTTCATATGGTATTGTGTAAAAACATAAAGTAGTAAGAAGGAGAACAATATGTCTGATCAAGGTCGGTCAAAAGAAAGAAAATTCTCTTGGATTGATAAATGGGTCAAAATGACTGGTGAACGGGCAAAAGTTGATGCGAAAGCAAATAATACCTATATTATTTACAATACTGAAAATGGATGGGTTAAAGAATATCCAGGCGGGAAAATTATTCCGCTTGATAAAGAAGATGAAGGCAAATGAATAAGTAGCTTTTAATAATAAAATTGGCAGTGGTAAGGTCATTGTTGATTTTCCAAAAATGTTAAATTGGGGCGAAAGGCGCTAAAAGAGCCGAGGAGCATATTTATTTTTTTTAGCTTATTTTATTTAACTGAGCTTATTTTGAGATTAGAAAAAACCTTATAAAATCAGTTTTTTTTATACTAATTAAACTCAGTTAAACTTATTTGATTTTACAATACAAAATTGACAGGTTTGAGGTCGGGGGTTCGAACCCCTCACAGGACATCAAAATGCGTTGCCTTAATTCCTTGGTAGACAAAGGGGTTGGGCTTTTTTTTTGCTTTTTTTAAAATTCCATTGCAATAATGTTATACAGGTAAAGATGTTCTTTGTAATTTGTATATAAATTCCCAAAACGGTAAAATAGAGGTATCAAAGGATTTTTTTGGGAGAATGATTAACAGTTAATATATACAAGGTATTAAACTTTTAATGGCAGTCCCAAAGGGGGAGCTTAACATTTTCTATCTTGCTTCTATATTCTGTAAATCGTCCCTTGCATCGTCTAGCTTGTATAATGAAACATAAAGAAAGGGAGTGGAGTAAACAAGATGAGAAGTAAATCAATGCGCTCGATCGACCCGTCAAAGAATACTGAGACCGAAAATTATAAGCTGATGATTGGCAGTGTTATTCCAAGGCCGATTGCATTTGTGACATCGTTAGCCAAGGATGGTACATTAAACGGGGCGCCTTTTAGCTACTTCAATATCGCCTCATCCAAACCACCGATGATTTCTGTAGCTGTAATTAGGAAAGGAACAGGGCAAAAGGATACTGCACGCAATATCATCGAAACGAAGGAATTTGTCGTTCATATTGTTGATGAAAGTATCGTAGAAAAAGTGAATAATACAGCCGCAAGCCTGCCTCCTGACCAAAGTGAAATTGAACTGGTGAATTTTACAGAAGTTGAGAGTACAAAAATTTCAGTACCTGGAATCAAGGAGGCAAAAATACGTATGGAGTGCGTATTAGAGCATCACTTAATTTTAGGGGATAAAGACGCTCCTAGCAGTGACCTAATTATCGGAAGAGTGGTTCACTTTCATTTTGATGAAGACGTTTATGAGAATGGAAAGATCAATAAAGACAGTTTGGCTGCTATTAGCCGTCTGGCAGGACATAATTATGCGAAAATTGGTGAGGTATTTGAGATTGTCAGGCCGAAATAAGTTGGCAAGTGTGAATGGTAGTTTTTGATTAATAGTAAATAGGCAGAAGCAGGCTCCATTGTGGAATCCTGCTTTTTTAATATAAAAAGGTTTTAAACATTTCCTAATCCAGTCTTCGATCACAAATATCAATGATCGGGCAGCCTTGACATACTGGGATTGCTTTGCAATGCTCCTTGGCATGTTCAACAAGAAGGGCGTGGAATTCATTATATAGTACCAAGTCACTAGGCAATTCTTTTTCAACTTGCTTTCTAAAGGTATCATATGAATCTGGCATATCGTTTCCAAGACGATAGAATATTCTTCTTGCATAGGCGTCAACAACAAAAATAGGAGTATCAAATACGTAAAGCAAGATGACATCTGCCGTTTCAGGGCCGACGCCCTTGATACTTAATAGCTCAGTGCGCAGTTGATGCCTGTCGATGTTTTTAATCAAATTGATATCATAATCATAGGATTTAAACCACTCCATAAATGACTTGATCCTCTTTGCCTTGATATTGAAAAAGCCACTTGGCCTTATAAGCTGGGCAAGTTTTTCAATAGGCAATTGATCAATTCCTTCAGGATTCAATATAGGTCGTAAATTTATTAATGCCTTGTCCACATTTCGCCAGCTTGTATTTTGAACGAGAATTGCGCCCATCATCATCTCAAACGGTGTTTCTGCTGGCCACCAGCCTTGAGGGCCGTAGTGTTCATATAATTTGTTGTAAATTAATTGATAACCGTGCTCCATTTTATCACCATTTCTGTTAGTAAAGAACCCGCCATAAATAAAAAGTAGCATAGGCTTGCCAATTCGCCCACTTTAATGAAAGCTTTAAGAGCTCGTCCTTCGTAGGCTTTTTCTCCGAACCGGTTAGATGTTTGATGGCGTTATGCAGTCCAACATCATCAATCGGGTAAGCCGAGGTAAATCGCAAACAGCGCATTAACACATAGTTTGCTGTCCATGGACCAATCCCGCGGATCTTGATTAGACTTTTTTCAGCCTCTTTCAGGTTATCCATACTCAATAATGTTTCCTTCGATAATTCGCCATTGGCCATTAACTGGGCAATGCCAATAATATATTCACTCTTTTTTAATGTCATTTTAATATCTGCCAGATCTGCAGGTGTTAATTGGGCAATTTGTTGGTAGGTTGGAAAAACCCAATATTCCCTCTCGTTCGATTCGATAGAAACACCAAACTTTTCGACAAATTGCCTTTTTAGGCTATAGGCGAATGCTAGATTTATTTGCTGACCTAAAACTCCCCAGCAAAGGGCCTCAAATAAATCGGGCACGCCGATCAGGCGTAATCCGTAAAATTCTTTGACAGGTCGTTTAAGCAGTGAATCTGCTTTTGCCATGGCGTAAAACGGCGTTAAATCGCGATCAAGATCAAACCATTCACGAATGAAATTGATAACCTCAGTTCGTTCCGACTTCTTTCGCGGACTAGAATCACCTAAGAACTGAACAATTATCTGATTACGTGCATTAAAGTGGATCCGTACTAAGAAGCGCATATCTCTTACGGCAATCACTCTGGTAATAATTTCATTTTCAACTTCAAACATACATTCATTTTTGTTCCGCATTAAATAGCCAAGATTTGCTTTTATGTCAAAATCTACTGGCAAATCAATAATGATATCCCCATTGATGTCTTGGCAGCTGTTCATTATGTTTTGCATATCTGTCACATTCCATTCCCCTTAACTTTTTCTATAATTATTACAAAAAGCAATTTCGTTATCTTGCTACTTTATTCTAAAAGGGCTTATTTTTCAATTATATCAGGGTATATTGGTATTATCTAAAAACTGGAGGGGATCGATATGGTTTAGGGATTATCCTCCATGATTCGAGATAGGATTTAATTTCAATATCTTGCTTTTTTATCCCTAAAACGAACCTTCAGTTTAATTAGGAGCTATAATAATAGTAGAGGTGGTTTAAATGAGAGTAGAGTTTCAAGAGGATTCTAGTAATGAAATCATAACAGATGAAAAATGGCAGGCCATTATCGGCAACGATGCATCATACAATAATCAATTTTTCTACGCCGTTAAGACCACGGGGATCTTCTGTAAGCCGTCTTGCAAATCACGAGTCCCCAAAAAAGAAAATGTACGGATTTTTCAAAACGCAGAAGAAGCCTTGTCTGCTAAATTCCGCCCTTGTAAACGATGTAAGCCCACGAATAAGCGATTACCTGATAATGAATGGGTTGGGCTTATTACAGAATACATTGATCAGAATTATACAGATAAGTTTACCCTTGAAACATTAGCTGAAATAAGTCATGGAAGTCCGTATCATTTACACCGGACATTTAAAAAGATTACCGGCATAACGCCAGTTGAATATATCCAGCAAGTTAGAATAAATACAGCAAAACAATATTTACTCCAATCGGATCGAGCAGTTTCAGAAATAGCAAAGATGGTTGGTATCTCTAATACACCCTATTTTATTACATTATTTAAAAAAATGACAGGCGCTACACCTGCTCATTTTCGTCAATTACATGAATCGGAGGGAACAAAATGAAGTCACAAAATAATAAGACACCCGTTTATTGGTCACTGCTGGATTTTAAAGATTGGAATCTATATATTGCTGCGACAGAGAAGGGGCTTTGTTACGTCGGGTCACAGAACAAGGAATTTGAGGAATTGTCTGTTTGGGCAGAAAAACGTTTTCCGGGATGCTCTCTTGTGGAAGACAATGAAAAACTAAACATCTATGCTGAAGAACTAAAAGAGTATTTTGATGGAAAACGGAAGAATTTTACTGTCCCGTTTGATTATCATGGGACAGAGTTTCAAGTTGCTGTCTGGAATGCACTTTGTGAGATTCCGTTTGGGGAGACTAAGTCTTATTCCGATATCGCAAATCATATCAATAAGCCAGCGGCAGTACGTGCAGTAGGAGCGGCCATTGGTGCAAATCCGGTGTTAATTTCGGTGCCATGCCACCGTGTTGTTGGAAAAAATGGCTCGCTGACTGGCTATCGCGGCGGATTAGAGATGAAGACACAACTCCTTGATTTGGAGCGGCAAGGTTTAGCACACACTGCATGCAGGGATATCCGACCTGCGAATGCTTAATTTTAACAAAAGCAGCGCTTTTCGAGAAAGCGTTGCATTTTTATTGTGGTACACTACAAGAGCATAATGATATTTATACGAGGAGGGTTCTCAATGAAATACATAAACATTGCCAACACCGATTTAAAAGTTTCAAACATGATTATGGGAAATATGCGTTTAACAGAACTCACACTACCAGAAGCTGAGAAGTTAATCCAGACAGCATTGGAAGTGGGGATTAATATCTTTGACCATGCCGATATATATGGAAAGGGAAAGTGTGAGGAGATATTTTCGGATGCGATTCAAATGAAATCATCTATCCGTGAAAAAATGATCCTGCAAAGTAAATGCGGTATTATCTCCCCGGAAGGCTATTTTGACTTTTCGAAAGAGCATATCATTGAGTCTGTTAACGGAATATTAAAGCGATTAAAAACCGAGTATCTCGATATATTGCTTCTTCATCGTCCTGATCCACTAATGGAACCTGCTGAGGTAGCTGAGGCGTTTGAAGATCTTCATGCGAGCGGAAAGGTAAAGCATTTTGGTGTATCAAACCATAATCCGGCCCAGATTGAACTTTTACAAAAATACATCCCTTATAAACTGGTGGTAAATCAACTTCAATTCAGTATTGCTCACACACCAATGATTGACTCGGGCATTGCTCTAAACATGAAGAATGACCAAGCGATTAACCGTGACAGCAGCATTTTGGAATATTGCCGTCTGCATGATATCACGATGCAAGCCTGGTCCCCATACCAGCACGGCTTCTTTGAAGGTTCGTTTTTAGGTGATGTAGAAAAGTTTCCAAAGCTGAACGAGGTGGTAGACAGTATTGCCGAGAAATATGGTGTTACAAACACAGCCATAGCTACTGCCTGGATTACCCGTCATCCAGCTAACATTCAGGTGGTTCTAGGAACGACCAACACAGAGCGAATGAAAGACGCATGTAAGGGTGCTGAAATTAGATTGTCAAGAGAAGAATGGTATCAAATATATAAAGCTGCAGGGAATATCGTACCTTAATAATGGTGGCGTGAGAATTCTTGTCCATAGGATGAGGATTTTCCACGCCATTTTTAATTAATCCATAATTATAACAACTCGCGGCTTACTCATATATTTTTATCAGATTTGCAATATTGAACCTTAGGTACAGTGAATTAGGATTTCAATTTTATAAACGAAACAGGATAGATACGAGTAGATGAAATCTGCAGCTCTATCCTTTTTTGATTTTATGAATACTAATGCCTAATAGAAAAAAGAAAAATGGTAATAACCTTTAAAACACAATTGACAAAATATTCAAATTTATTATAAAATACTGGTATTACCACTGTTATTAACTTGTAATACCAATTCATTCTGGAGGTAAATTTGAGTAATGGAAAAGGAACGTTCTTCAGTTATTATTGAAAAACATTTGTGTAAGGCTATACTGGCTGGTGACTATCCAATGGGAAGTCCACTGCCTTCGGAAAGGGAACTTGCAAAAGAATTCGGGGTTGGCCGTCCTACAGTTAGGGAGGCACTACAGCGGTTAGGGAGGGATGAATGGATTACGATCAGGCAGGGACAGCCAGCAGTTGTAAATGATTACTGGCACGATGGAAATCTAACAACACTTGCTCATATTATCCAAAACCATGATTTTGTTACCGATGACTTTATTGTTCACTTGTTAGAAATAAGAAAATCACTGACGCCAACGTATGTTCATGATGCAGTTGAATGGAATCGGCCTAAAGTGGTTGCTTTGCTTGCTGATTTAGACCAATTGAACGACGATTCTAATAGCTACGCTAACTATGATTGGGATTTACAGAAAGGCCTAGCACGTCTTTCACCTAATCCGGTCTATTTATTGATTTTAAACAGCTTCAATTCCTTTTATATAAAAATGGCTCAGAGATATTTTTCAGCGGGGGAGCATAGAAGAGTATCGCTTGAATATTACCAAAATCTTTTAGCGGCTTCATTAAATGGAACGCCTGAAGAAGCTGAAAAGATTACAAAAGAGACGATGGAGAAGAGCTTGATGCTTTGGAAGAACCGTTCAGAAAAAAACTAGGGTGGAGGCGATTTAAATGAAAGTCAAGTATCTAAAACAATTCTTTTTATTTCCAGATATTTTTGTTATGAGTCTCATTTTCCTCATTTGTTTTGGCTTTATGCTACCCCACTTGTCGTCATTAGGGATTTGGGTCTCTTTTATATTGGGAATGGTAGGCTATATAATAAGTGAATATATGACACATCGGTTTCTCTTCCATATGAAACCGCCCAAGAATGCATTCTTTTTAAAGTTACTTAAACGAATCCATTATGACCATCACTCAGACCCCAACAATTTACATCTATTATTTTTGCCACTTTGGTACAGCCTGCCTAATATCATCGTTGTTGGCGGAATTGTTTACTACATTACAGCAAGCCTAATCATCACGAATGCATTTATCACAGGAGTTATTCTATTTCTATTGTATTATGAATGGGTACATTACCGAGCACATCGCCCATTCCAGCCGTTATCCCCCTGGGGCCGATGGATGAAAAAAATCCATTTATGGCATCATTTCAAAAATGAAAATTTCTGGTATGGTGTGACGAATCCTTCTATGGATATTATCATGGGAACCTTTAAAGACCAGAAAGAGGTTAATCTAAGTAAAACCTCCAAGAATCTTGAGAAACGTGGTGATCAGGATTTCCATTTATAATGAGGAGGGGTTTTTTGTATAATAAAAGAAGCAATGATTTATAGAAGAAATAACCGCACTGCTTCTATTCTGAAAAACGAATATGTCAAAAAAATATTGCAATCATGACTTATAGTGAGCAAACATCAAAATAGAGGAGTCTAAAACACGGTAATTTTACAAACTGTTGATTCATATGAAATATAGAAAACGGGCTGAATTCCGGATTCAGCCCGTTTTAATCATTGCAAATTTATGATATAGAATTTAAATATAAATATGGTTAGGAAACAGATTTTTTTGGAAGCATGTATTCTAATTCAGCCAGCTTTTGTATCTCCATATATAAAATATGATGTTCTTCCATTTCCTTTATTCTAAAGGAATAACCATCTAAATCTATCCGGTCATCTTTTTTTGCATCGAATTTCTTAGAAAGAAACCAGCCGCCAATTGTGTCTAAAACCTTATTCGAAATAGATGTCCCTAAAAGGTCGTTAACGGTTTCAATTAGAACCTTCCCACTCACAATATAATGCTGATCGTTAATTTTACGGACCTCTGGAATTTCATCCGTATCGAATTCATCTCGGATATCTCCAACAATTTCTTCGATAATATCTTCAACTGTTATAAGACCTGAAGTACCTCCAAATTCATCTAAAAGGATGGCCATTTGGGTTCTTTCTTTTTGCATTTTCAGTAGTAAATTTTGAATTGGAATGGTTTCAATCACACTAATTATCGGTTTAATATAAGGTGTAATCGACTTATTTTTTACCGAAACATTTGATATTTTGGTAGTTAAGATATCCTTGATGTTTACGATTCCAATTATGTTATCTTTATCACCGTTAATGACGGGATAACGTGTATATTTTTGTTCTTTAATTAGTGAAATTATATTTTCAGGGTGATCGTCGATAGATATACTTACCATTTCAGTCCTAGGTACCATAATTTCTTTGGCAATCCGATTATTAAAATCAAAAACATTATTCACATATGTTAATTCCGATTTATTAATTTCCCCGCTTTGATAACTTTCAGAAAGAATTATCCTCAACTCTTCTTCTGAATGGGCCAATTCGTTTTCAGTTGCTGGTTTTAGCCCGAATAACCCGGTGATCTTTCTGGAGGAAGTATTAAGCAACCAGATGAAGGGGTAAAACAATTTATAAAACCAAATCATCGGTTTAGCAAAAATGAGTGTAATTGTTTCTGCCTTTTGAATTGCAAAGGATTTAGGAGCTAATTCTCCGACAACTACATTGATAAATGTCACGAGAACAAAGGCAATGACCATAGATAATATATGACTGACTGAACTATTTAAATGAACTATATTAAATAGAGGCAGCAATAGTTTTGATACAGTTGGTTCTCCAAGCACGCCTAAGCCCAGAGCAGTAACGGTAATTCCGAGCTGACAGGCTGATAAATATTCATCTAAGTGCGTAACCACATGCTTGGCAGCATTTGCTCCTCTTCTTCCTTCTTTAATCAGTTGATCGATACGTGTGCCTCTTACTTTTACGATTGCAAATTCTACCGCTACAAAAAATGCAGTTAATGCAATGAAGATGGCAATGATGATCAGGTTAACTATGTCCAAATGGTTGGCCTTAACACAATAAGGCCTACACCTCCAGTCGTAATAATTATTTTAAATAAGTTTATTAATCTACTATATTTGAACATGAACTATAGTTCAATTATTACATAAAACTATTAAGTATGTCAAAGAAAACATGAACTATAGTTCATGTTTTCTGGGAGTTAATTAAAAGATGTCAGGTATCATTTCCCAAAAATATGAAACTTTTACATCATTTTTTCGTGAGCACATATTTTTTTGTGCCTCCATTTTGAGCTTAAGATAGTTAATTAAAGTTGGCAGATGGCAAATAGTGTGATAGTATAATTCATGGAATATTCAGTTAATTTAATTTTGCTGACTGAACCAAAATTTTAGCTTAGAAGGAGACGAGTCTAGTATGGGAAAAGTGAGTGTAGAGAGTAAAGGGTATTTTGGAGAGTTTGGAGGCAGTTTTGTTCCTGAGGACTTGCAGATTGTGATGAATAAGCTGGAGGAACAGTTTTTTAAGTATAAAGATGACCCGGAATTCATTGAAGAATTCAACTACTATCTTAAGGAATATATCGGTAGAGAAAACCCGTTAACGTTTGCTGAAAATTTAACGAAACAAATTGGCGGGGCCAAAATTTATCTTAAAAGAGAGGATTTAAACCATACCGGTGCGCACAAAATTAATAATGCGATAGGACAAATTTTATTAGCTAAACGAATGGGAGCGAAGCGGATCATTGCAGAAACGGGAGCTGGTCAGCATGGTGTCGCTACAGCGACAGCATGTGCCATGTTTGGGATGGAATGTATTATATACATGGGTAAACTAGACACCGTGCGCCAAGCACTTAACGTTTTTCGAATGGAATTATTAGGTGCAAAAGTTGTTCCTGTTGAAAAAGGGCAAGGACGCTTAAAGGATGCTGTTGATGAGGCATTGGGCGACCTAGTGCAAAATTATAAAGACACTTTTTATTTATTAGGTTCGGCTGTGGGGCCGCACCCATATCCTACAATGGTCAAACATTTCCAGTCAATTATTAGTGAAGAATCGAAGCGTCAGATCCTTGAAAAAGAAGGAAAACTACCGACTGCTGTGATTGCCTGTGCAGGAGGAGGCAGTAATGCGATTGGGGCATTCGCCCATTATATAGAGGAGCCAAATGTCCGCTTAATCGGAGCTGAACCAGCGGAAGCTCCAACCTTAACTGAAGGTGTTCCTGCAGTCATCCATGGTTTTAAATGTTTAACACTGTTAGATGAAAAAGGCGAACCAAAGCCGACTTATTCCATCGCTGCAGGGCTCGATTATCCTGGCGTAGGACCAGAGCATAGTTATTTGAAAACAATCGGTAGAGCTGAATATGTGACAATCACTGGGCAAGAGGCGTTGGCGGCATTTCAATTGCTTAGTAAAACAGAAGGTATTATTCCGGCATTGGAAAGTTCCCATGCAGTTGCTTACGCGATTAAGCTGGCAAAGGAATTACCAGCTGACGATGTGCTGATTGTGAACCTTTCAGGACGTGGTGATAAAGACGTCGAGCAAGTTTTTAATATGCTAAAAAAATAATTAAGAACCTAACAAATAACTCAATGCTAACTGAAATTAAACATCCCTTGACATCGCAAGCTTAGGGTCCCTTAGGTGCCTGACACCATTACTAACCTACCGCTAGTGACAAACTTGTATTTGTTACTAGCGGTTTTTTATATCTATTGGTGCTGAAGTGAATTTTTTATGGGATAACGGAATATATTTAACCATACTTAGTGAATGTATTTTGTATAAAAGGGGAGTCATATGTATTGGACAAGGGTTAGGTTTTACAGTAACTTTAGCAGAGCAGTAGATATGTCTTTTATTAAGCGGGTGTGTTTTATTTTTTGCGGGGCTTCGCTAGTCGCTATTTCCTTGCAATTATTTTTGGTGAAAAATTATGTGATTGACGGAGGCATCATCGGAATTAGTATTATTCTTTCACATATCACCCGTCAGGAAGTAGGTTTGTTTTTATTACTATTGAATACTCCCTTTTTCATCATTGCTTATTCTTACCTTGGAAGAAGGTTTCTCATGCTTAGCCTTTTTGCAATTCTTGTTCTGTCAATGGGAACGTTCCTGCTTGAACCGATTCCAGTCATAACCAATAACCCGATTTTAGTAATAATCCTTGGGGGATTCTGTTTGGGTTTGGGTGTTGGAATCACAATTCGGTTTGGAGGCTGTTTGGATGGGACCGAAGTGTTGGCCATCTTGTTTAGTAAACGGTCCCCTTTTTCTATTGGCCAATATGTTCTATTATTTAATTTATTCATTTTCGGATGTTCGATTTTCATATTTGGTTTATACGAAGCAATCTACTCATTAGCAACCTTTTTCGTTGCGTATAAGACTATTGATTTTTCTATACAGGTTCACTAATTATTTGTATATAAATTTGTAGGCAATGAGGAGGAGGATGAGGGGGCCTCTTCTTTAGGATGCCATTTTGTGCTTATTTAAAAAGCTGCGGAGTACTTTGTTAAAGGCATCTTTAGCCTCGAGCTTAGCAATGTGGCCAGTATTCCTGAAGATGACAAACTCCGAATGGGGAATTTGTTTATGCATTAATAATTGAACCCAAACAGGGATGACAGAATCGTATTGTCCGCCAATGATTAAGGTAGGGACATTAATTTTAGGAAGGAGACGTAGATTATTTACCTTAAGGCAGTCTTCCATTGCCTTGAAATAGAATTCATTATTGGGCTTGTAAAATTGATAAAAGTTTTCGATATTTTCTTTTGTCCAAGAGTAAAGGCAAACCTTTGCCGCCGTATCTCTTAGAACATCAGGGGATTTATTTTCGGCATATGCCTTGCGAGATTTTAAAAACAGCTTCCCTAGTTGTTTTGGAGCATAATGTAAAGTGCTGACAAGCATTAATGATCGGCAAATTTCGGGGGCTTGGCGATAAATTTCTTGCGCTACCATTCCACCCATCGACAAGCCGCAAATGTGTGCGCTATTAATACCCAGTCCTTTTAATAGAGAGATGACGTCATGGGCAAAGTTTTTTATTGAGATCTCACCTGGTGATTGATACTCACCATGTCCACGTAAATCAGGAATAATCAAGTCAAACTGATCTGAAAATTCAAACTGATTTGCCCAGCCCTCTTTTACTTCTCCAAGACCATGAATAAAAACTAATGGGTCACCCACGCCAAATCGCAAATAAGGAATACCGGAGCAAACGGTAAAAAATTCTCCCACTTCTAATTCCTCCTATTGTTTTTATAAACCATGTTGTAAATATGTGTAAGGTGTAGTTATTTATTAATTTCTAACTAAACTATTATATAGCAGCTGCAAGATATTTATTCCCTAATATATGTAAGTTACATATACAATGTAAGCCAAAGGAAGGGGATTCTCTGGGAATAAAAAATTTTATATTGAAAAAATATTCAAGAAACTTATTTTAAACATTCTAATAAAAAACTTAAGGATAAAGGATTTTGTTAGTACCTGGTATTAATTTTTGGTGCAAAACATGACATTTATCATGTTTTGGACATGACAACCATTACTTTTTTGTAATGATTTCTTTCTTTATACTTTGAGATAACAAAGAAGAGGAAGGGAAATCAAACTATGACAAACGAAAAACAAAAAAGTTTGCGTAAGCAAGTTGCTCCATATGAAAAGTCAAATACAAAAGCCAGTGTATGGCAGGTTATTAATACAATTGTACCTTTTTTTATTTTATGGTTTCTTGCCTACAAAAGTCTGTCAGTTTCTTATATTCTTACCCTGGCGATTGCAGTAGTTGCCTCAGGATTTATGGTGCGGACATTCATCATTTTCCATGATTGCTGTCACCATTCCTTCTTTAAAAATCGGAAAGCAAATAAGATCCTCGGAACCATAACTGGAATTTTAACGGTATTTCCGTATAGTCAATGGGCACACGACCATTCCGTCCATCACGCGACAAGCAGTAACCTCGATAAGCGCGGGACTGGAGATATTTGGATGCTTACGGTGGACGAATATTCTTCTGCATCATTTTGGGCTCGTTTAGGGTATCGCTTGTATCGTAATCCATTTGTTATGTTTGTTTTAGGTCCTATTTATGTATTCGTTATCAAAAATCGCTTTAACAGAAAAGGCGCGAGGCTTAAGGAACGCCTCAACACCTATTTAACCAATGTTTCGTTAATTTCATTGACTGGTTTACTATGCTGGGCAATTGGCTGGGAATCATTCCTGTTGGTAGAAGGTCCAATCTTCTTACTTGCTGGCTCTGCTGGGATTTGGCTCTTTTATGTGCAGCATACTTTTGAGGATTCTTATTTTGAAGAAGATAAGGATTGGGAATATGTGAAAGCAGCGGTAGAAGGAAGTTCATTCTATAAACTGCCGAAAGTACTGCAATGGTTGACTGGTAATATTGGCTATCACCATGTTCACCATTTAAGCCCAAGAGTGCCAAATTATAAGCTTGAGGAGGTCCATAATAATACACCTCCATTGCAAAATGTACCGACTGTTACATTAGGTACAAGCTTGAGTTCGTTGAAATTCCATCTCTGGGATGAGGAAAGCAAAAAGTTTGTTCGGTTTAAAGATGTAAGAATTTTAGCTAAAATAGAGAATGTAATAGGAAAAAATGAAGGCACAGTAAGGTAAAATAGAAGAGTAAAGTATTTCATTCGAAAATGAGGTCCAGTTCATGATTAAAAGGTATTTAACATTCCAAAAAAATAATGGTATTGCACCATATATTTGGACAATTCTTTGCATACTACCTTTTTACTTTATCTTCCAATCACCTTCCACTATTGAAATTGTTGTGGGGATATTACTTACCTTGGTGTTCTTTATCCTCTACCGGATTGCATTTATTTCAAAAGGCTGGCCGGTGTATCTATGGACGTTGATCCTAATTGGAATCTCAATCACAGCATCCAGCCTTTTCAGTTATGTATATTTCGCCTTTTTCTTAGCCTATTTTATTGGAAATATTAAAGACCGTATTCCCTTTTTTACCTTGTATTTTATTCATTTAATCAGTACCTCCGTATCAATCAACTATAACATTGTCATGCATGAGAAATTATTTTTACAACAGCTGCCCTTTGTCATCATTATTTGGATCAGTGTCATCCTTCTTCCGTTTAGCATTCATAATCGGAACGAGCGGGGACAGCTAGAAGAAAAGCTGGAGGATGCAAACAAAAGGATTTCTGAGCTAGTCAAAATTGAGGAGCGGAATAGAATAGCTCGTGACCTTCATGATACACTTGGACAAAAACTTTCATTGATTGGTTTGAAGACAGATTTGGCGCGGAAATTGATTGGGAAGGATCCAGAGCAGGCGCGGCAGGAATTAAAAGATGTTCAGCAAACAGCACGGACAGCGTTAAGTGAAGTTAGAAAAATGGTCTCTTCGATGCGCGGTATCCGCTTAAAGGATGAAATTCTTCGGGTTAAACAAATGATTAAAGCGGCACAAATTAATTTTGTAAGTGAAGGTGACTTCACCTTGGCAAATGTTTCACTGTTAACTGAGAATATTTTAAGCATGTGTCTAAAAGAGGCTGTAAACAATGTAGTGAAACATAGTGAAGCCAAAACTTGTTTCATTTCGATCGAGCAAACGTGGAAGGAAACAGTTTTGACGATTCGTGATGACGGTGTTTTTAAGGGTCAAACAGGTATCTTAGCAGAGGGTCATGGATTGATTGGCATGAAAGAACGGCTGGAATTTATTAATGGCAGTCTTGAACTCTTGACAAAAGATGGAACAACTTTAATGATAAGAGTACCTAATGATGTCAAACCTTTGGATGAGGAGGACGAAAAATGATTAGAATCGTTATTGCTGAAGACCAGCAAATGCTTTTAGGAGCCTTTGGTTCTCTGCTTAATTTAGAAGATGATATGGAAGTAGTCGGGAAGGCATCAAATGGGGAAGAGGCTGTAGCACTAGTAAAGAAATTTCAGCCTGATATCTGCATTATGGATATTGAAATGCCCGGAAAAAGCGGCCTTGAGGCAGCCGAAGAGCTTAAAGGTCTTGGCTGTAAAGTAATCATTTTGACCACTTTCGCTCGAACAGGTTATTTTCAGCGTGCGGTAAAGGCTGGTGTAAGCGGGTATTTGTTGAAGGATAGTCCAAGTGAAGAGTTGGCGGGTTCAATCAGAAGCGTGATGGCTGGCAGACGAATTTATGCTCCGGAATTAATGGATGATGTGTATGGTGAAGAAAATCCGCTAACCGACCGGGAAAAAGAAGTGCTAGAGCTTGTTGCGGACGGAAAGAACACGAAAGAAATTGCCGAAGAGCTCAGCATCAAAACTGGGACAGTCCGGAACTACATTTCCATTATCTTAGACAAACTCGAAGTAAAAAACCGGATCGAAGCTATCACACAATCAAAAGAAAAGGGATGGTTTAAATAAGGAGGTATTATACGGTGTCAGGCACCGTATAATACCTCCTTATTTATTTTTATAGCGCAAAACAGTTTTATTTTTCTGAAAAGTATAATAATATTTTTTATTGAGATGAAATGATGATGATCTCGGATATTGTCGGGCTGTTTATAAAGATTAGAAAGGAATTGATCCACCTAATGGGAGAACCTTTAAATACCGTTAGAAATAGTGAGGGAATCTCTCGCTCAAAAAGGCTATGGATAGCTGCTGTGCTGGGTACGTTATCAGGGTTCGGGCCTTTATCCATTGATATGTATTTGCCGGCACTTCCTGAACTTGCAGTAGACTTTCATGCCAGTCAGTCACTTGTTCAGCTAAGTTTAACCTTTTTCTTACTTGGTTTATCTTCTGGACAGCTTTTGGCAGGACCGATAAGTGATGCTCGCGGCCGCCGTTTGCCGCTCCTGATTGGATTGTTAACCTATTTTGTTGTTTCACTTTTGTGCATATTTAGTCCTTCTATTTGGACCTTAATTGGATTACGGTTCGTTCAGGGGTTAGCAGGTTCTGCAGGGATTGTTATTTCAAGGGCAGTAGTCCGCGATTTATATTCTGGACCAGAATTAACAAAATTCTTCGCGCTCCTTGCTTTAGTAAATGGGGTTGCCCCTATATTTGCACCAGTTGTGGGTGCTCAACTGTTGAAAATAGTTCCTTGGCAAGGTGTGTTTGTTGTATTAAGTATTGTGGGGTTAGCCATGTTTTTTGTCGTCCTCTTCGGTTTACCAGAGACCCTTCAGGATGAAAGAAGATCAGCCGGAGGAATAAAAAATACATTTATTACCTTTCGCAACCTTGTTTTAGACCGTAGCTTCATCGGTTATGCCCTTGCACAAGGACTTGTTTTTGCCGCCATGTTTGCCTATATATCCGGTTCGCCATTTGTTGTGCAAAATATTTATGGCGGTTCCCCGCAAATGTTTAGTCTGATTTTTGCCATCAATGGGATCGGTATTATGATAGCAAGTCAAATAACAGGAAGGTTGGCTGGAAGAGTAAGGGAGTCCAAGCTTTTTGTCTTTGGCTTGGGTACATCCTTAATTGGTGGAATTGTGTTACTTGTTCTGCTGTATTTACATGCAGGCTTATTATTAATTTTGGTGCCATTATTTTTTGTGGTTTCGAGTGTTGGGGTAGTTAGTACATCAGGATTTTCGCTTGCAATGGAAAAGCAAGGTAAAAATGCAGGAAGTGCCTCAGCTCTCTTAGGGGTTTTATCGCTTGCTATGGGTGCACTCGTAGCACCGCTAGTTGGTATGGGAGGAGAGAACACTGCTATACCAATGGGACTTGTTATTTTATCTGCTGGGGCTGGAGCGGTTATTTCATACATTTTTCTTGTTCCAAGTAGAAAATAAATTTCAAACGGGAGCCGAACTCATTATTAATCGGCTGCCGTATGAAATTTTCCTAAAAAACATTTGATATATTCATACACTTCGATTGGACGTTCTTCTGGAAGAGCATGGCCAGTTTCTTTTAAAACGATCAGTTCAGAGTTGGCTAAATCTTTGTTCAGTTGCTCTCCTACTTTAAGTGGCATCGATTTATCATGATCACCCCAAATTAATAAGCATGGGGTTTTGATTTGCTTAAGAACTTCGACAGGAAGGTCTCCCTCGCGGTCACGAATCATCCTTGTAAGTGCCACGAAAATTTCATCCTCTAAAAAGGGCTGCAAGTATCCGTTAATCATTTCTTCATTTATAATGGAATGATTGTAAAGTGCATCTTGAAGATTTTTCTTCACTCCGGTTCGAGCGAACCAATATTTCACGAATTTATGGAAATATGGAATATAGCTGGAAATGATTAATGGGAATTTAGAGCGTTTCAGATAGGCTGAGCTGCACAAAAGAATAGCTTTGTCGGCAAGCTCCGGCATCATGTGCAGAATATTAAGAACGATTTGTCCACCCATTGAATGTCCTATAAAGGTCATATTTTTTAAACCTAAAGATTCTGTCAGTTTGATAACGGTTTGGGCGAGGTTTTTATAGGAATACACATAGTGATTGCATTTTGCACTTTTTCCAAATGGAGGAAGATCAACTGATAGTACTTGATACTCCTTTTTCAATAGTGAAATTAAATGGCGAAAGGTGAAGGTGGAAGAAAGAAAACCATGTAATAAAACAAACGTTTTTTCCGATGTTTGATGTGGATAAAATTCATAATAAACATTAATGTTATTTATTGCCTGATAGCCGGTGTATACAGCCTGTTCCATACACTCTTCCTCCTAATCCTGTAAATAAATTGTTGAAATTAATATTCCCCAATTTTCAAACCATACACGAAAAAATATATTGATGAGAGACCAATGGAAAAGAAGGAATTGATTTATAAATTTTCTAAAAATTAGTACAATAGACAGCAAATCTGATAATATAAAATTAAATTGTTATTTGGTGTAATGTCCACCCAAGGAGGACAAAATGAGCCAAACACCTTTTTCTAATTTCCAAAATTTTTTTTTGATTTTATAAATTAAATGTTTGAATTTTTAGAAAACTAACTGTATAATTAAAAAAAGCTTAAGGAGTTGATTTCCATGGAAAAGAAATTACTTAATTCACCACAACATTCGGATGAGTATACAGATGCTGCAGTTGCTGAGATGTTCCTAAACAATGCCCTGCTTGAATTTAGAAGGGAGAAAATCCGCAAGGAAATCGACCAAACATTACAGGATGGGAACAAGGAATTATTCCTTAAACTAACTGCGGAATTAAAGAAAATTTCGTAAGTCAATTACTAAGAAACCTACTTCTACTAAAAAAGAATCCCCAATCCATAGGACTGGGGATTCTTGGCCGTTTCAGCCGAAAGAGGAAAATAAAGAAAACGCAAGAAGAAAATTAGAGAATCCATATTTTAACCAATGGTGTTAGGCACCATTACATGCTAATTGTCATTAGGTGTTGCTTTTATGTATGATATTTTTAGGCAGTTAGTGTGTAGGGAGTGGTTTAGTTGAAAGAAAAAATTCTCGGAGAAATTAAACGAATTGAAGAGCAATATGAAGTGAAGGTTTGTTATGCAGTAGAGTCCGGGAGCAGGGCGTGGGGTTTTCCTTCCAAGGACAGCGATTATGATGTCAGATTTATTTATGTTCATAAAAAAAATTGGTATTTGTCGATTGACCAAAAACGAGATGTCATCGAGCTTCCAATTAATGAACTCCTCGATATTAATGGCTGGGAATTGCGCAAAGCACTAAGACTTTTCAAAAAGTCAAATCCCCCATTAATGGAATGGCTTCATTCGGGAATTGTTTATTATCAAGCATATACTCTAGTGGACAAAATGAAGGCAATTCAAGAAAAAGTATTTTTACCGCAATCTGCACTATATCATTATTTAAATATGGCGAAAGGGAATTTTCGTGATTATCTCCATCGGGATCAAGTGAAAATTAAGAAATACTTTTATGTCCTGCGCCCAATTTTAGCCTGTATCTGGATTGAAAAGCATAATACCGTTCCCCCGATTGAATTTCAAATTTTGGTTGAAGAACTCCTCGATGAGGGACAACTTAAGCATGAAATCCTTACATTGTTAGAAAGGAAAATTAGAGGGGATGAGTTAAACCTCGAACCAAAGGTCACTGTTATTAATGACTTTATAGAAAGAGAAATCAATCGTTTAGAGGAATACACTAAGACCTTGAAAGTTTCGAAAGAAGATACCACACCTATATTGGATCAATTGTTCAGAGAAGGTCTAGAAGAAGTTTGGACAGAATATTAATCTTAAAAAGCCGTTTGGGAGCCCCAAGCGGTTTTTTTATGTTTATTTGTCCCAAGGCAAGTAAACAGAAAATATGAAAATTTCTTTAATTTTTATTGTTAACATAAAAGGAAACCAATAGTAAGTTGGATATATTCTTGTTAGAAAATCTTCGCAGGATGTTCCGGCCTGTTGTTATTTTATGTTTAAAAATGTGAAGGTTCAACAAAAATTCACATATTATTCATATAGTCATATTGTTAATGTTGTTTATTTGAATTAAACTTAACCTCATGGGATAAGGTATTTTGGATGAAGAGGGGATGAATATGTTACCGATTGAACGGAGGCAGCAGTTGTTAAAATGGTTGAAAGAAGAGGGGTCTTTAGCAATTACTGAGATTAGCAGGCGGTTACATGTTTCAGAAATGACAGTGTATAGGGATATTAAACCATTATTAGAAGAAAAAGTAATCATTAAAACTTCTGGGGGTATCTCGTTAGCACCTATTTCAAAGATGTCTTCAAATACTTGTACTTATTGCTTAAAGGAATTAAATAGCCGTCACCCCGTTCAAATCATTACCAATGATTTAAAAGTGGAGCAATTATGCTGTCCACATTGTGGTTTATTAAGGTACAAGGATATCGAAAAAGATGTTTCACAAATTATCTGCCGAGATTTTCTTCAGAATTCTACTATTAGTGCTAAAATGGCCTATTATCTAATGGGTACTGATTTCAATTTGAATTGCTGCCAGCCACAAGTATTAACATTTGAATCTATAAAGCAAGCAGAACAATTTCAGAGGGGCTTTGGGGGAGTTGTGATGCGCTTTGAAGAGGCAATGGATGAAATTCAAAAAAGAATGAATGGTGCTGGAGGATGTTCTTGTAAATAATAAAGAATTCTACCCTTTAGGGGAGTGATTGATTGAATGTAAAAATGAAATTCAGTATGTTCATGGTTATTTTTTCCCTTTTCCTATTTTTATTTCCGTCTATTTTTTCTGCTCATGCTTATATAAAAAAATCGACGCCGTTAGAAAATGAGACTGTTGAAAAGTCACCAAACGAGGTAACGATTCAATTTGATGAATCGATCCAGTCGGCATTTAATTCGATAAAGGTTTTTGATTCGGAAGGGAACAGGGTCGATGAAAAAAATGGGCATATTGATCCAAAACAACCATCAATCTTAAAGAGCGGATTGAAGGAGAACCTACCAGATGGTAAATATCGAATAAAATGGAAGGTTGTTTCAAGCGACGGCCATCCAGTTGAGGGAGTCATCCCCTTTCAAATTGGAACTGAAGATCAAGGGACAGCGGATATACATAAAGAAACAAAAGGCTATACACCGAAAGCGGATCTTATCATCATCCGTTGGCTGCAATATCTAAGTAATGCCTGCTATGTTGGGATTCTGTTTTTTTATTTGGTTGTTTTACCAAAAGGATTTCGACAAAATGGTGTAGCTGATAAGATATTCCATAGATTGTTAAGTACGAGTTTTGTACTATTATTCCTTAGTATCCTGTTAAATTTGCCATTACAAGCAACGATTGAATCTGGTTTTTCATGGAATGAAGTGTTTAGCTTTCAATTATTTGAAAATATAATAAAAAACACGACATTTGGTCAAACATGGATTTACCAGGCTGTAATCCTTTTGACGCTTGCCCTCATAACTTTATTTATCCTGATGGCTAAGAGTACAAAAAGGGTCATGCTATGGGCCTGTTTTGGTTTAGGTACAGCATTACTGATGACAAAGGCGTTAACAAGTCATGCTGCAGCCCAGACCAACCAATTTTTAACTATATCAATGGATTTTCTTCATTTGCTTGCTGCATCGATTTGGATAGGTAGTTTAATCGGTTTTACTGCGCTATTACGATGGCGGAAAAGCGCTGAAATGAAGCAAGATTATTTACAAATGTTAAAACGTTTCTCAAAATGGGGCATCATCCTTGTTATTCTTTTAACTTTCACTGGAGTGTTTGGCAGTTTATTATATATTCCAAACCTTTCATCTCTTGTTCAAACGAACTATGGAAAGGTGTTAGCTGGTAAAGTTATATTGTTCCTGTTAATGCTCATACTTGCTGCAGTAAATTTTATGAATGGAAAAAGAAAAAAGGAAAGGGGACTGACAGCTTCAATATGGGGCGAACTTTCCATTGGAGTGATCATCCTAATACTTTCAGTTGTTCTAACCAATTTACCAACAGCAATGCAATCTCCTGGACCATTTAAGGAATCCAATGTAGTAAATCAAGGCAATCAAGTGACATTAAGAGTAACCCCTAATATAATTGGAGAAAATTTATTTGAAGTTACGCTAAAAGACCGTCAAGGGAAGGCAATCAAAGATATTGAGCAATTACACTTAACCTTCACTATGCTTGACATGGATATGGGAAAAGAAACAGTTAATCTAAAAAAAGTATCCGAAGGCAAGTATGAAGTGAAGGGTTTGCATTTCATAATGGCAGGAGAATGGAACGTTCATGTTCACGTTTTGACAAAGTCTTTAGAAAGTATCGATACTGATTTTAGCGTCTTAGTAGGAAGCCAATAAAGTGAAACTTCAATCAGTGGGGGTATTTTCATCCCCAATTGATTGTTAGTCCCGTTCTACTGTCTCAAATATCAAGGCTAACCCCTTGATAAAGAGATAGTACCAACCCGATTGGTTCAATAAAGCCGATAAAAACGCTTGGCATCTCACTAATCGGGCATTTCGGGCAGTTGATCTTCCCCTTTATCATATTTAGTTCGATTCAGTCTTGTAGGGGATCTTACTGCCCGTTAATGCAGGATAAAAAAACATACGAGGAGAATCCCAATGAAAAAAATAATGTTTAATTTTTCAAAAATAATTATCCCAGCAGTAATAAGTCTATTTTTCTTTTCAAGTATTGCCAGTGCACATGTGACAGTAATTCCGAAAACATCAGCAACCGGTGCCTGGGAAACATATACGTTAAAGGTTCCTGTTGAAAAAGATGTGGCAACGACTAAAGTTACCGTTAAAGTTCCCGATGGAGTAGAGATTATGTCCTATCAACCAGTTCCTGGTTGGGTGTATTCTGCAGAAAAAGAAGCAAATGGAAAAATAAAAACCTTTACATTTGAAACAACTGGGGAGGGAATCCAAGCCGGGCAATTTCAACAATTTGTGTTTGTAGCAAAAAATCCTGATAAGGCAACAAAAGCTGCATGGGATGCATTTCAGTATTACAAAGATGGCAGTATCGTAGAGTGGACTGGCGATGAAGGTTCTGATTCTCCGCATTCCATTACGGATATTGTGACGGCAACATCGACTGATCATCATGATACTACAGTGACAGAACATGTTGAAAAAACAGATAAGGTGCAAACAACTAAGGCTGAGAAAGAGGATGAAACATCAGATTCTCTTCCACTTATTTTATCTAGTGCAGCAGCAATACTCTCTCTTGTAGCACTTATTCTCGCATTCCGTAAAAAATAACCAAATCTCGATTCTGAAAACAGGAGAAGCCTTGTGCATCTCCTGTTTTTTTTAATAGATAAGAAATTTCGACTTTGAGAATTGTCCAGCACAAGCGTAGCTAAACGGGCGCTTGTGTTTTTTTTTTTTGATAAGTTTTACTTATGTTGTGTTATAAAAATCTTATTTCACGTACCAAAATTAACCTAACGGGAACTCATTATTATTATGGTTCCTTTTTGTATATAAGGAAAAAAATACTAAATTTTGCCTCGTTTTACTCCCAATTTTATTAAATCACAACTATAATAAGATAAACAGTTAATTTTAAATCAAGAAAAAATAGGTTTTTAGTTATTGGCAAATTAACTAAGCAATAGCATCTAGGCCCCAGGTCTTAGAAGAATATAAAACTTGAGATTGTTCCCTATTTATGCGGTGCCAATTAAACTATTGTATAGGGAAGATCTGCCTTCATAAGAAATTTACTTTCTCCTCCCAATTAAAACTGAGCTTTACAGGAGGTTTTATTATGAATAGAAAAATATACGTACTATTAACAGACACTGGCACTATTTTTACAAAAATAATCAAGCTATATACGAAAAAACCCCATAACCATGCCTCCATTGTGATTGATGAACACTTTAACAAGGTTTATAGTTTTGGCAGAATAAATCCGAGGAATCCATTCATGGCAGGATTCGTACAAGAGAACATTCGTGGTGGTTTATTTAGGAATGCTGATTGTGCCATTTATTGTGTTACCATCACAGAAAAACAATTTCAAAAGATCATCACTAAAATAAGGGAGATGGAAGAATGTAAGGATGAATATAGGTACAATTTCATTGGGTTGATTGCTGTGATGCTAAACTTGGAAATGACTCGAAAGAATGCCTACTTTTGCTCCCACTTTGTAGCGACTCTCCTAGAAGAATCAGGTATTCCTATAAAAAGGCAAAAACCTCTTTCCCTAGTAACCCCTCATGATATTAAGGAATCGACATCGCTTGAATTAATATACGAAGGGAAGCTGTCATCCTATGTTCAAAATTATTACCACGAATATTGTACTGATAGAGTGAAAGTTATCTAGAGTCAATGGGGGAACTTTGTGGGGAATAAGATTCTTTACTACTTAGATTATTTACGAGTGGTGTTAACTGTCTTAGTTAGTCTAAGCTTGTATTTACATAAGGTTAATCTTTCTTTTTTATTAAAATTCCTCATTGTCGGTGTGACGGGACCAACGATTGGATATGTTATGTCTTATTGGATTTGACGAATTCGGGGGATGAAATAGGTGAGATAAAAATAAGCCCTGACGATAGGTGGGGGCTTATCTTGTGATTACAAAGCGATTCCTTCTTGTGTCTGGCTTTTTTTCTTTTTGACAGTTTCCACTAATCCCTTAAATACCTTTAAAGAGCTGTGAAAAACGGGACTTTGTATAAACGTATAAAGGAAAGTAGCGATAAATACCGGACCGCCTAATAAAAACCCAATAATTAAGACGAGGCTTTCAACTATAATACGCGCTTGGCTTACCGATAACCTAGTTTTATCAGAGATAGAAAGCATAAAGCCATCCCTGGGTCCAGCACCAATCCCTGCTGCCACATACATTCCACCGCCAATTCCTGTAATAATAACTCCAGAAAGGAGAATAAGATAATCAATCCATGTATTCGTTGCCTTTGGAAGAATATCTAACCAGAGAAAAAAGTCCATGATGGGTCCAATACACAGGGCATTTAAGATAGTACCTATGCTAATATAGCTTCGGGCAACAAACAAGGAAATGATGATTAGGACAAGCCCGCACACCACACCCCATGTTCCAATGGTTAAACCAAAATGCTGATAAAGTGCAACATTTAGAACTTCCCATGGATGCAGCCCAACATATTTAACTTTAACGGCAATTGCATTACCCAGCCCAAAAAAGGTTATTCCCAAAAAGAATAAAAAATACTGAAAGAGTTTCAACTCCAGTTACCCCCATTGATCCTGTTTAATTTTCTGAATATTAAAATCTATCTTCATATCTTAAAATGCGTTGTTCATTTTTTCAATAGTTAATTTGAATTATGGATAGAAATGATAAAAATTTAAATGGACTGAGCTCGACAATGTCCAATCATTTTAACCATTTTCTTCAACAATTATGTTAAAGAAGATATGTTTCTTCTATAAACCAGTGATTTAGCATATAGTTAAAAAAAGACCTTCAGACCTCGAAGGTCTTTTACTTTGACTATGAAAGAGGGATACAACAATGCCAAGTGAAATACAACATGTAGAAGTAGATATCCCGATTGAGGTGATTTGGGACTTTATTAGGGACGAAAATAATTGGGCGCCACTTGTCCCAGGTTATATTCAACATGAAAAATTAAATGACCGGCAAATCAGCTGGGAATTTAAGAGCGACCTTGGCATAATGAAAAAAAAGGTCACTCTCGTAATTGATATTAAGGAATGGAATGAGCCAAGTAAGGTATGCTTTGAAATAAAACGCAAGAACGAAAAGTATATTGGTGAAGGATATTTTGAAGCTAGAGCACTTAATAAAAATAAAACGCGGGTGTCAGGCTTTCTCGAAATCAATGCTACAGGGCCAATAGGAACGTTAGCAAATTCTCTTTTTAAAAAAGCAATCCAAATAACGGATGAAGAAGTTGCTGTTGCTATCTCTTCAAAGTTAGAAGAGTTTAAAAATAAATAAAAATTCAAAGCCGTAACCCCTAGATATACCGAGGGTGCGGCTTTTTCCCTATTATTATGAAAAATTATTTCTGTTGTCGTATCAAACGGCGATGATGAACGGAAAACATATGTATTGGTATTTGATAGAATGGAATAACATAGAAACTAAAAACAATTTTGCATGATGAGAACCTGCTGTTTTGTAGGTTTTTATTTTTTTTTTTCAATATTAAGTGATAAAGTAAGTTAAATACTGCACATGATGCGTAAAGATATGTTATATTTATATATAAAAATTTAGTGAATTTTTTGAATTGTAGGAAGGTGATTGATTTGGTTGCAGAATTGATAGTAAATGACAGCAGTCTTCCATTGCGTCGCGATGTAAAATTACTTGGTAAAATGCTAGGAGAAATCCTTGTTAATCACGGCGGCGAAGAACTTTTTGAAAAAGTAGAAAAAATAAGGCTAATGTGCAAAACACTTAGGACTCACTTTGACCAAGAGATATATAATGCCTTAAAAGACGAGATAGCCGGCTTAAGCTCGCCAATGCGGAAACAAGTCATTAGGGCGTTTTCAATGTACTTCCATTTGATCAATGCGGCAGAGCAGAACCACCGAATTCGGAGGCGCAGACAGTATCAGCTTCAAGACGACAGCATCGTTCAACCAGCTTCGATTGAGAGTGCAATTTTAAAACTTAAAGAATACGAGATTAATGACGAGATAATTCAAAATGCACTGAATACAATGTCGCTTGAACTAGTCATAACCGCCCATCCTACTGAGGCGACAAAACGCTCGATCCTTGATATTCAGCAGCGAATTGCAGCTTTATTAAAACAACTCGATCATCCGTTACTTTCGAATCGAGAGCAAAAAAAGCTAGAAGAGAGCTTGTTTAACGAAGTTGCTATATTATGGCAAACAGATGAATTACGTGAGCATAAGCCAACCGTTTTGGATGAGGTGCGTAATGGATTGTATTATTTTGATCAGACCCTTTTTGAGGTGCTTCCTGAAATTCATCAGGAGGTTGCAGAGTGTCTTGAAAAATATTATTCAAACACTTCTTGGAAGGTTCCAAATTTCCTTCGTTTTGGCTCATGGATTGGCGGTGACCGTGATGGAAACCCGAATGTTACCCATGAAGTAACGTGGGAGACATTAGAAAGACAGCGAAGGCTCGTCTTAAAAAAGTATAAAAATGTTTTAGTTGATTTAATGAGAAGGTATAGCCATTCTACAACAAGAGTTAAGGTCAGTTATGAGCTTCTGACATTCCTTAAGGAAAACGAGGATTTATACTTAACGGAAGAAAAAAAATGGCCTATAAAAACTGAAGCATACCGTCGTGTTTTTGCACTTATTATTGAAAGAATACGGCAAGTCGGCAAATCAGATTTAGGTTATCAGGCAGCGGAAGAATTTTTAGCCGATCTATTCATGATTAACAATAGCTTAAAACAGCATCATCCAGCGGCACATGAATTAGAAATTATTCAAAAGCTGATCAGGCAAGTTCAACTGTTTGGCTTTCATTTAGCCACACTTGATATCCGTAACCATAGCGGTGAGCATGAGTCAGCCATTACAGAAATATTGCGCAAAGTCCAGATTACTGAAAATTATGCAACGCTTTCTGAAGAGGAAAAGGTAAAAATATTACAAAATATCCTCATGGATCCGCGCCCGCTTCTTTTATTAAATGAGGATTATTCTGCTGAAACACAGGAAATGATTAAAGTGTTCCAAATGATTAAAGCTGCTCATGAGGAATTTGGAAAACGATCGATTACTGTTTATCTTGTCAGTATGACAAAATCACCCAGTGACTTGTTAGAGGTTCTGGTTTTAGCAAAAGAAGCCGGTATCTACCGACTCCATGCAGATGGGACGTTAGAAAGTCATTTACATGTGGCACCCTTATTGGAGACCATTGATGATTTAACGGCAGGCCCAGCCATCATGGAAACTCTTTTCAAAATGCCTGTTTACCGGAATCATTTGCAAATCATGGGTAACCAGCAGGAAATAATGCTTGGGTACTCAGATGGCAGCAAAGACGGTGGGACGTTAACGGCCAACTGGAAGCTGTATAAAGCGCAAATTGAAATTCATGACATGGCAAAAAGGTATCAGATAGGCCTTAAATTTTTCCATGGACGGGGAGGCTCGTTAGGACGAGGAGGCGGTCCATTAAATAAAAGTATCCTTTCTCAACCGGCGGAAACAATCGGAGATGGTGTTAAAATTACCGAACAAGGTGAGGTTTTGTCTTCACGGTACCTGCTTGAGGATATTGCTTATCGAAGTTTGGAACAGGCGACCTCCACCTTACTTCTTGCTGCAGCAAATGTCTCCAAGGAAGCAGAGCAAGGGCATTTACGTAAACAGGTTTGGGAAGAAGCCATTGAGGAAATTTCTAGTTTCGCCCTTACAAAATACCAATCACTTGTTTTCGGAGATCCTGATTTTCTCACCTATTTTAATGAAGCTACACCATTAAAAGAACTCGGCGATCTTAACATCGGTTCAAGACCGATGAGTCGTAAAAATAGAGGAAGATTTGAGGACTTAAGGGCCATTCCATGGGTGTTTGCTTGGACACAGAGCCGCCAGCTGCTTCCTGCATGGTATGCTGCTGGTACAGGTTTAGACAGCTATGCTGCAAAAAGCGAACAAAATTTTCAGCTTCTACAGCAAATGTATGAAAAGTGGCCGTTCTTTCAATCAACCATTGATAATCTTCACATGGCTTTGATGAAGGCAGATATTACAACTGCGAAAGAATATTTATTGCTTGTTGAAGATAAAACAGTTGCCGAAAGGATCTTTGCCAATATTCTTGAAGAGTATGAAAAAACAAAAGCAATTCTTCTCAAAATTACCGGTGATAAAGAGTTGCTCGATCACACTCCAAACATTAAAGATTCAGTATACAGGCGAAATCCATACGTGGATCCGTTAAACTTTTTACAGGTGCATCTTATTAAAGAATTAAGGAAACAGGATGGGGCGAATGAAGAACTCTTAACGGAAGTTCTCCTCACCATTAGTGGTATTTCTGCAGGATTACGGAATACTGGATGATATAGCTATAAAAAGCGATAAACTCTTTCAAAAGAGATTTATCGCTTTTTTTTATAAAATTGACAGCAATCGTTGTAGAATAGCTTTACCTTTATTGGTTAAAATGAATTTCGAACTTTTTGTGAATTATTAAAAAATGAATGGCTATTCATTCATTTTTGTGCAAAATTCGACATTATTCGATTTAACCAACATGATATATTTTAGCCAGTAGATAAATAAAGGAGTGAATTTAATAAAAAGTTGTCACTGCTGGAAGAAGCCTAATTCGTATTAACATGCGAAAGATTATTGATTCTGGAGGGGATTATTAATGGCTGTAAAAGAAAAAATGGTCCAAGAAAAGCAATTAGTTCCGACGATGATTGATGCGTTAGCCAATAACGCTGAAAAGGCACTTGGTGAAATTCGCTGCTTCAATCAAGAAATGGTCGACGAAATTGTTAAGCAGATGGCTCTTAAAGCGCTTGAAAATCATAAGTACTTAGCAAAACTAGCAGTAGAAGAAACAAAAAGAGGGGTATACGAGGATAAGGTTTTCAAAAATATGTTTGCTACTGAGTGTATCTATAACAACATTAGGAATATGAAAACGGTAGGCGTAATTAGTGAAAATGAGTATGAGGGTATGGTTGAGATGGCCGAGCCAGTGGGTGTAATTGCTGGAATTATTCCAATTACAAATCCTACATCAACTATTATCTTTAAATCGTTAATTTCACTTAAAACAAGAAATCCAATTATCTTTGCTTTTCCTCGTTATGCTCAAAAATGCTGCACGATAACAGCCGAACTGCTAAGGGAAGCAGCAGTTAAGGCTGGCGCTCCTGAGAATTGCATCCAGTGGATTGATATTCCATCCCATGAGGCCTTTCAAACCCTAATGAAACATCCAAAAATTTCACTCATCCTTGCAACCGGCGGGCCCAACCTAGTGACAGCTGCCTACAGTTCAGGAAAGCCAGCAATTGGTGTCGGCGCTGGAAATGTTCCTTGTTATATAGAAAAATCTGCCGATATCAAACGGGCTGTCAATGATCTTATCTTATCAAAAACTTTTGACAACGGCATGATCTGTGCTTCTGAACAGGCTCTTATTATAGACAAAGAGATTTATGATGAAGTAAGGCAGGAATTAATAACAAACAATTGTTATTTCCTAAATGAAGAAGAGCGGCAAATGGTTGAGCGGATTACAATTGATCCAAAACACACCTCCCTTAATCCTATGATTGTTGGATTGCCAGCATATTTGATTGCAAAAATGGCAGGAATAAATGTTCCTGTAAGTACTAAAATCCTTATTGCAGAATTAGAAGGAGTTGGCCCGAAATATCCCCTCTCCTGTGAAAAATTAAGTCCGCTTTTAGCCTGCTATAAGGTTAATAGTTTTGCCGAAGGTTTGCTAATTGCTGAGGAAACACTGGAATACGGCGGACTTGGGCACTCCGCAGCGATCCATACAGCTGATCAAAATTTAGTAGACATATTCGCAATTCGCATGAAAGCGGGAAGAATTATTGTTAATACTCCATCAACCCATGGAGCAATAGGGGATATTTATAACACATCATTACCGTCCTTAACAATCGGATGTGGGACGTATGGAGGGAATTCCGTGTCACAGAATGTGGGAGCCGCGAACTTAATAAATATCAAAAAAGTAGCAAAAAGGAGAAATATGACACAATGGTTTAAGGTACCGTCACAGATTTTCTTTGAGCAAAATTCCATCCAAATGCTTTCTCAGGTTCCAGGTATCTCGAAAGCGTTTATTGTCACAAGCGGAAGCTCAATGAAAAATGGCTATGTGGACAAAGTCCTTTATTATCTTAAAAGGAATGGTAGTAATATTCGGTGTGAGACTTTTTCAGACATTGAACCTGAACCAAGCATTGAAACTGTCATGAATGGGACCGAAAGAATGAGAAAGTTCCAGCCGGATTGCATCATAGCCCTTGGGGGTGGTTCCGTAATGGATGCAGCAAAAGCGATGTGGCTATTCTACGAGCAACCTGATACTGAATTTCATAGCTTAACGCAAAAATTCTTTGATCCAACTAAGAGAGTAGTGAAATTTCCAGCTCTTCGCGGAAAAGCAAAATTTGTAGCGATACCAACCACATCAGGGACAGGATCAGAGGTAACCGCTTTCTCAGTAATAACAGATAAAAAGACCAATATGAAATATCCGCTGGCAGATTTCCAACTGACACCCGATATTGCGATTGTTGATCCACAGTTTGTCATGACTGTTCCAAAGCATGTTACCGCTGATACCGGAATGGATGTACTGACACATGCAATTGAGGCATATGTATCGGTTTTGGCTAATGATTATACGGATGGACTGGCCCTAAAAGCCATTCAGCTTGTATTTGAATATTTACCAAGGGCTTACCGGGACGGCAGCGATGAACTAGCCCGCGAAAAAATGCATAATGCGTCGACTATTGCAGGAATGGCCTTCGCCAACTCATTCTTAGGAATCAATCATAGCCTTGCTCATGTACTAGGTGCCGAGTTTACTATTCCACATGGACGAGCAAATGCCATACTTTTACCGCACGTAATCCGTTATAATGCGGCTAAACCTAATAAATTCATGACATATCCTAAATACGAACATTTTATTGCGGATGTGCGCTATGCAGAAATTGCTAAAATGCTTGGGCTCCCTGCAAGCTCAACTGAAGAGGGCATTCAAAGCTTAATTAAGGCAATTATTGCCCTAGCAGGAAAAGTGAATATTCCAATGAGTATCGAAGCAAACGGTGTTAATAAAGAAGAATTTGAGAGGAAAGTGGTCGAACTTGCTGAACATGCCTTTGACGATCAAGATACCATTGCGAATCCAAAACAACCATTTATTAGCGAACTGGCTGAAATCTATCGTCAAGCATATTTGGGTGTGTGAGATCGCTTCAAAATTTAAAAACTCAGTCCAAGTTCCCTGGGACTGAGTCACAATAGTTAACAATGTAAGTTATTGATTTATATTAATAATCTTTTTTTGCAATAACTATTTGTTGGTTAAAAGGATAGTGGAATAATCGAATCTTTTGTGAACAAACTAGGATAATTTGTCAAAATTCATTGGTATTTCCACGAACCTTGTTGTATTTTGTTATTATTTGACATGATGTTCTCCTTCTTAGACTTAATATTATGAAAATTGATGAAATATGTCGATATCGTTGCATTTACAAAAACCTTTTTTAAAACAATAATTTAAGTGGTTACAACTTCTTCCAAGTTTAATAGGATGGAGGATTTCACTTGATTATAGAATTTGGAAGGGAAAATAAGGAGGGGAAAATTGTGGTTTACCAAAAAAAGCCATGGTTAAAGTTTTATGATCCTAGAATTAGTAAGGATGTATCAATTGAGTACGATTCATTATTTGACCTTTTAAAGCAGGCAGCAAATATTCATAATGACAAGCCAGCACTAACATTTTTCGGGAAATTATGGAGCTACAAAGAAACTAGAATGATATCTGAATGGCTTGCAGCTTCATTATTTCGGGTAGGACTTAAAAAGGGAGATCGAATGGCAATCATGCTGCCTAACTGCCCTCACTATATTTTAAGTTTATTTGCAGCATTCCGATTGGGCGGTATTGCTGTTCAAGTAAATCCAATGTACGTGGAAAGAGAAATTGAATATGTTCTTAATGATTCCGGGGCAGAATACATGGTTGTGTTTGAGGCCCTTTATCCTAGAGTAAAGAAGGTACAGCCAAAAACCTCATTGAAAAAGGTCATTGTTGTTGGTTTTACTGGTAACAGAATTCAATTGGATGATGGGGATCTATATTTTGAAGACTTTCTTACCCATGATAATGTGATTCCTGACATTCCAATTGACATACATGAAGATGTAGCAATTTTACAATACACTGGCGGAACAACAGGGGTGTCTAAAGGGGTTATGCTTACCCATCATAATCTATTGGCCAACATTATTCAGGTATGTGATTTTACCTATAATGCAGTCGATGAGAAACCAGAACACTTTAAAATCGTTAGTGTCCTGCCAATGTTTCATGTATATGGACTCTCCTGTAATGCACTATCGGCGATAAGAATCGGCTGTAACCAGCTCATCTTGCCTCGGTTTGATGTGAATGAGGTGTTAGATCTTATTAAACGTGAGAAGCCATTTCAAATGACGGCTGTGCCGACCATGATATTCGCTTTGAATAGTCATCCACATTTAGAAGAAAGCAGCATTGGTGATATTTTTTATTTGAATAGCGGAGGTGCTCCGCTCCCTGTTGAACAGGTTAAAGCGTTTGAAAAAAGAGTAGGGACAAGATTATCAGACGGTTACGGACTATCAGAAACAGCACCTTCTGCGATTTCCACCCCGCCATTCCTGCCGCGTAAATTGGGAAGTGTTGGTATTCCATTACCGGGAACAGAGGCAAGAATTGTGGAAGAAACTCCATCAGGCATTGTGGATGTATCTGTAGGTGAAGCCGGAGAATTAATCCTCCGTGGGCCACAAGTAATGAAAGGATATTGGAAACGTCCTGGAGATACAGAAATGGTGTTGAAAGATGGCTGGCTATTTACTGGGGATATCGCCAAAATGGATGAAGATGGATACTTTTATATATTGGATCGTAAGAATGATATTATTATTGCCAGCGGCTACAATGTATACCCGCGTGAGATTGAAGAAGTGCTGTACCAGCATGAAGCGGTGGAGGAAGCCATTGTTATTGGGGTTCCAGACACATACCGCGGGGAAACAGTAAAGGCTTTTGTTAAGCTAAAACCAGGTGAAGCTATAACACCGGAAAAACTTATTGAATTTGCAAAAGTAAACCTTGCGCCATATAAGGTTCCAAAAGAAATTGAGATACTTGATGAGCTGCCAAAGTCGTCTGTCGGAAAATTATTAAGAAGAATGTTACGTAAAGAGCAAGAAAAAACTCAAGTATAAAACAAACCTCTAGAATAAGCACAATCGCTTACAACTATTATCCACAGAACTACCCCATGAAAATCACCACTATTAAATACTAGCTTTTGAAAAAAGAAGTATCTTCTTTTTAGATTATCATCATTGCAAAATAATGTTTATCTTCTGCCAATTATGGAGGATCATATGCAATTATCATCCGACCAAGATCTAAGAAATCTTTGCAAAAAAATAGAAGACGATATTAATCGTAACATATTCTCTCAAGCGAATTCGTTATCATTTATCAAGATGACTGGTGCGGCTATTGAGGAACACTTAAATCACTTGGTTGCTGCTAGAGAACTTACGAAACAATGGCTCGATTGTAATGGTCTACCCACTAAGGATGACATTGCCGAGATAGCGAAAAAAATAATAGAGAATGAGGATCGTCTAGATCGGTTGGATGATACCCTTTATCTGGTATTGATGAATATTAAAGCAAGCCGCAGACAAATGGCAGGACTGGCCTTGGATTTAGATGAAATTTCAGGATCATCTACCCTGAAGTAGATATAAAAGTGGCTGAAAGCCAAAAATCTCTTTAAAAGGATGCGAGTAAAATGGTTGAAAAAAAGGAAAATGAAAAAGAATTAATGAAAGAGACGAACACCAAAAAAAGAGTACTAGAGGTTGAAGCACCACCAGAAACTGAAGTAAAACCTACGGGTGAAGCAATGGAAAATAAGGTAGAAGAGCCAGTGCTTGAGTCAAAACCAGCAGCTGAGAAAGCTGTGGAAAAAGATGAAAACGAGGAACAGCTTTCAAGCTTAGATATACTTTGGAGACACGCGTTTGGTGAATTAGACGAATGGGCGAAGCGATCTGATTTTCGTGATGAAGTTTTCTTGAAAGAGGCAAAGCTTTTTGCTGAAAGTGTTCAGCGTAATCAAGGAAACGTGATTGAAATATCTGCACAATTTTACCAAGAGTTTTCTTCCTGGGAAAAGACTGCTAGAGAAGAATTTTTAATGTCAACTACCAGTCTGCAGCACTTTTTCCCGCTTAAGTCCTATGAAGATATAAATGCGCAGATTGATCAAATTCAAGAGAGGACTTTGACGATTCTTTCAACACCTTGTCAAATGATAGCTAGCAATCTGTCGATGGATAAATACCTTGAAATGATTGATCAATATATTGCCCTTCGTAAAAAGGGCAGGGAGCAGTATATTAAAACCGTTAAGCATGCAGGGAACTTAATTTATGAAAATCAGAAGGGTTTTGTTAATCTTTTTGCCAAACAAATTAAAACGGTAATGTTTCCATTAAATAAATACTTGGAAAAAACCGAAGAACTTACAAAATCATAATACTTAAGGGGCGAAGCGGGATGACTAAAGATAAAACATATGATCCATTTGAAGGGTTCAAGCTAATTAGTGAGATGTGGGAAAAACAACTAAATGGTCTGTTATACATGATGACTGACAACAATGAGTTCGTCCGGCTCTTAAAGGTTGGTACAGAAAGCCATGCACGCTACATGGAACTTTTAAGAAAAAACCAGGAGCTTATGGCAGGTGTAATGAATATGCCAACGAAAAAGGATGTTGCAAATGTAGCAAAGCTTTCTGTCCAGACTGAAGAAAAAATTGATATTTTAGAAGAACAAATTTGGAATTTACAGGACAGTATAGGTTTATTAAATAAAGAAAATCTAGAGATGTTCCAAGAAGTGGTAAATGTTGTCAAGCAGATGAAAACTGAATTACAAAAAATGGCCTTAGAAATTGCCGAAACAAAAAAAATTCAGGCAGAACTTAGAGAACTTCGTCAAGGACTTGTAGATATTAAGATTATTCAGATCAATCTACAGGAATTACGGAAGGAAATTGAGGACATCAAGGGCATAAAGACAAAGCTAAAGGAGTTGAATGATGCTGCAGACACGACAGCCATTCAAACGGATTTACAAGAATTAATGCAAGAGGTTACCCAATTAACAGATATCAAAGCTGAAATTGCTACACTGAAAAATCTTTTCCAAAAAAGGAAGGCAAAAGATAAAGATAAAGAGAAGGAAAAAGAAAAAGAAAAAGAAAAAGAGCTAGTCCTAACTGGTGCTGGCACTTCCAAATCATAATGAAAGGAGCATAAGAGTATGAGTGCAAAAGCATCAGTTACGAACTTTATTCCATTCCTTGACATAGAAAAGGAAAAAGCAAGGTGGAATCAAGTTTATAAAGTATTAACGGAACCAAAGCCGGACATTGTGCCAACACCTAGAGAAATTATTTGGAAAAAGAATAAATCAACATTATATTATCACCCTGCAAAAGAAAAAAAATATCAAATTCCATTGTTCTTGGTCTATTCACTTCTGAATAAACCATATATTTTAGACATTGGAGAAGGCAGTAGTGTCGTAGGCGGGCTTACAGAACGCGGATATGATGTTTACTTCTTTGACTGGGGATCCCCCGGCTATGAAGATTGTGATATTACCTTGGATAATTATATCTTGGATTATTTAGAAAATGCTGTTAAGCGGGCATTACGTCATTCGGGAGCAAAGGAAATTTCGATGGTAGGATATTGTTTAGGAGGGACGATTTCAGCCATCTTTACTTCAATAACCAAACTACCGATAAAAAATTTAGTCATTGCTGCCGTACCGATTGATTTTAGTGTCGGTATTGTTCCAGATCAGTGGTTAAAAGGGCTTCAAAAAGGGCTCATTAACTTTGATCGCTTTTCCGATGTATATGGTGTCATTCCTTCTGAATATTTGTATCTTATGTTTAGGGGGCTTTCACCAGTATATATGAGTCCATGGATCAACCTATTCACCCGTGCCCATGATGCGGACTATGTTGAAAAATGGCGAAGGATGGACAAATGGACAAAAGACACTGCATCATTTGCAGGTGCAGCATTCAAACAATTACTTAATGATTTGTATAAAGATAACAAGCTCTTTAAGGGAGAGCTTACGATTGGGGACAGGAAAGTAAATTTAAAGAATATTACGTGCCCCGTTTTTGTTTTCTCAACTTCAAGGGACACGCTAGTATTGGAGCAGCAAAGTCTTCCAGTAATGGATCTGATATCTAGTGAAGATAAAACCTATGAGGTTTTTGAAGGCGGACATGTTTCATTAGCACTTACGGGTATGTTTGCAATTTTTGCTGACAAATGGCTTTCGACACGTTCAAATAAATTTCAAAAATAACTTGTATTATGAAAAGTATGAGGAATAAATGATTGACGGGAAGATGGGTGGGGGCCCGCCCTTCCCGTTAATCATAAATTATACAGCAGTTTTTTGCTGATTGAGGAACCTTCGCAGGAGACGGTTAAACCGGTCTGTTGCTTCCAGTTTGGCAAGGTGACCGGTATTCCTCATAATAATAAATTCAGAATGTGGAATCAGTTTGTGCATGCATGCCTGAATCCATACAGGTAAGACAGAGTCATACTGTCCGCCAATAATAAGGGTTGGAACATTTATCTTTGGTAATAAGGTTCGGTTATTGACTTCAAGACACATTTTCAAGGATTCAAGGAAAATTTGATGTTTTGGGCGAAAGTAGTAACAGAAATTTTCCATTATATCCTTATTCCAGGAGTATAATGCCATACGTGCGATGAATTCTGCTTGGTTCCCTGCTGACGTAACGGCCTCGAACTTTGCTTTTCGATTCTTAAAAAATAAACCCTTAAGCTTCTTAGGAAAAAAGTGGAATGTACTAACTAACATGAGTGAGCGGCAGAGGTCGGGAGCCTGACGGTAGATTTCCTGCGCAACGGCTCCACCCATTGACAGACCAAGAATGTGAGCGTTTTCAACTTTTAACTCTTTTAATAAACCAATCAAGTCAGTGGCAAAGTTATGAATAGATATACCATTGGTTTTTAAACACTCCCCATGACCGCGTAAATCAGGAATAATCAACTCAAATTGATCGGCTAATTCAAATTGGTTTTGCCATCCTTCTTTGACTTCACCTAAGCCATGGATTAGCACCAATGGTTCCCCTTTACCTAAATGCAAGTAAGGCACTCCTAATTTGCTGACTTTAGCCTTTTCCATTTTACACCACCTTTCCATTTTTTTTAGTTTATAACCAAGTTCACTAAATTGTAAACATTTAAATACCAAATTAATATATATTTATTTTACATATTGACCAAATATTACTTATAGGTGTAAAATACATGTAGGTGAGGTGATAAAGATATGGTAAACCAAGACAATCAATCAGTCAATCCATCAAAAAATTTTGTGCTGCCATTTATTTTATTGCTTCTTAGCAAATTTTCTCTTCACGGGTATGAACTTAGCCAAAAGCTGGAAACTTTCGGATTTAAGACCCTTGATCAAGGGAACTTGTACAGGATGCTGCGACAGCTTGAAAAGGATAAACTTGTTTCATCAGAATGGGATACAACAGGAAGCGGGCCGGCCAAAAGAAGGTATTCTATTACAAAAGCTGGTATTACATACTTAAAGGGCTATGCCAATCAACTAGAAACCTATCAATCGATCTTAGATCAATTCTTTAAGATGTATTCTAGTTTTCTTGAGCTCTATATTCCTTCATTTCAGAAGAGGGATCCAATAGAGAAAGTAAATAATAGTAGGAGGAGGAAGAACGATGGCACAGAAGAAAAGTGAAACGGTTGTTGCTGCTGATGATAAAGTCATTCCATCAGCAAAGGAGCCGATAGCCGTAGGTTCATTTGTTACCACATTTTGGGATCAGTATGAGCAATCACGCGAACGTGCAGAGCATATTCGGGAAAACCGAGAGGATGCTTATATTAATGCATTAAGGGAGGTCATCAAGTTCAATAAGCAATACCGTAAATCAATTGCAAAATTGTATGAGCAGACGAAAAAAACAAACGAGGAAATGGTATCTGAACTGGTGCATCAATTTAAGGCAAATAAAGAAGAAGTGAAAGAAGATGTACAGGCTCATGATCGTGAAGAACTAAAGAACCAATTGAAAGAAGTTTCAGGACAATTGGAGAAATTAGCTCTTACTCCAATCATATCTATCTTCCACATTGTCGATCAACTAGAAGATAATTTTGAGAAAAATGCAGAATCAAGTGTAGCCTATGCTCGTGATCGCAGAAAGGCATGGCTTCAGGTTCGAAAGGAATATGTTAAGAAAGCAAGAAATACTCATCTAAACCTTGTAGAACGAGGTAAGAACAGTATAAAAGAACTAGTAAAGATCCAGTAACCATAAGAAACTAATAAGGGGAATTAACAGCATTGATTAACATAAGTATCCTTTATAAAAGTTAGAACCACAATCACTATAAAAAATATGAGATTGTGGTTTTTTTATTTATTTACATTTTGGTGAAGTCTATCCAAAAATTACCATTGACATACAAATGTAATATTTTCATAACTTAATTGACAAGGTTAGTTGATATACTTCTAATTAAGGAAAAATAGGATGATAATGGGTATTATTTATGAGATTTGTCTTACATAAGACAGAGCAATTGTTTAATAAAATAACCGTGATACATAGAATTTTTTCAGATTGTGTAGATGTTACAGATATTTATTACTATTCTTCAATGTATGGTCTCTTTTACTCTAAGTAATTTGTAAATTGAAGAAGGCAGGGAACATAAAAATGAAAAAGAAACTAAGAGCACTAAGTGCGACATTTATACTGGGTATTGGAAGTGTATTCATTCTTCCAACTGTAAATGCAAAAGCAACTAGTCTTAAAAGTGTACAGGATCAGCGTAAAGGGATTCAATCTGAGATTTTTAAAGCTAATGAGGAAATTTCTCAGGTCCAAGATGAATTGGCTAAACTAATAGAACAAATTGCAAGAGTTGAACAGGCAATAGTTGATAATAACAATATGATTGCTCAAACAGAAGATAAAGTGCAGGCTTCTGAAATGGAAGTGGCTGGACTTCAGCAGGAAGTAACGGCTATTAAAGGAAGAGTTGATAAGCGGAATGAGATATTAAAAAAGCGTGCCTTGTCCCTGCAAGAATGTGGTGGGAAGGTTAGTTATATCGATGTCTTGCTCGGTTCTTCAAGCTTTAGTGATTTTGTTGGTCGGCTTGGTGCGGTTGCCACAATGGTAGAAGCAGACCAAGACCTTATTAAGCAGCATAAAGAGGATCAGCAAGAAGTCGAAATGAAACAAGCTTCGGTAGAAAAAAAGCTAAAAGATTTATTAAGCATGAAAACCGAACTTGAGGGAATGCAAGCTCAAATTTTAGAACAAAAAGAGCAAAATGATGCATTAAAAGAAGAACTTAAAATAAAAGAAGAAGATAAACTTTCTGAGAAGGCTAGTTTACAACAACAAGATAAGACGCTTGCATCAAAAGAAGATGAACTTAATATAGCTGCGCAAAATTCTTCCTCTATAAATACATCCAATTTAAATGTTTCGATCCCGACTACATCCAATGAAGCAATTAATATTGTCATCCATGCAGGTGAAAAGTATATTGGGAACTCTGTATATGTTTTTGGCGCCGGCAGAAATGATTACGATGTGTCTAATGGAAGATTTGATTGTTCTGGATTTGTGTCCTGGGCCTTTGCGCAGGCAGGAATTAAAATTGGTGCATCAACCGATATTTTAAAAAATACAGGAACAAGAGTATCGTATAGTGAAGCACTACCTGGGGATATTGTGTTTTTTGATACTTATAAAGTAGATGGACACGTTGGAATATATCTCGGCGGAGGAAAATTCATTGGTTCACAAAGCTCAACTGGGGTTGCTATCGCAGATATGAACTCACGTTATTATGCAGAGCATTTTAATGGAAGAGTAATGAGGATTATCAATGATTAAATGGAAAAATAAGGGTATTATCCAGTGGATATATGCTTTTTCAATCAGAAAAAGAGAATTATAGTATTTGGAAGGATGCGGTTATCTTATTTAATGAGTGGCTCATCCGCTCACAAAATTTTAAGGAGTCGGTCGAGAATATTTGCTTTGGCTTTGGCTATTTTCTTCCCTTTGAACGGTGCGCCCTTTTTAAGTTTACCAATAAGGAAAGTGTAGGGGTTGGCTTATTTGGACATCATTTAAATACGGAAGAGATTCAAGCAATTGCAGAAAAAATCACCAATATACCTGTTTTGAATGAAAGCCTCGTGAAATTAAAATCGCAAGGACATGAAATGAAAAATTTCCAGCCTATTTATATACCTTTTGCGAAACACGATCTTCCAGAAAAGTATGTGAAAAAATTTGAACTTACTTCTTTAATTATTGTTCCCATCTATGTTCCAGAGGAAGGGAAAATAATTGGTGGGGTCGTTTTAGATCAAGGCCCAGGTAAGCATTTTATTGTGGATACCAGCTTATTTCCTGCGATGATGAAATTTGGGCAAAGCTCTGGAGAATTGCTGTCAAAGTTTATTGAAGCAGATATTAAAAAGCAAGATTTGCCAGAAGGGGATTCTATTTCATTGCCACCTCGGGAAACAGAAATTATTAAGCTATTAGCGGATGGTGCTTCAACTGCAGAGGCGGCATTTAAGCTTTATTTAAGTGAATTTACGGTAAGAGACTATATATCAAATATCATGAAAAGACTTAATGCGCAAAATAGGACTTAAGTAGCTGTTAAAGCGATTCGAATGGGCATAATCGACTGAAGCTATCGTGAAGAGGTTTATTTTATTACGTAAATGTGGCATTATTAATTGGCGCATTTTTTTTGTGTGTTAGGGAAATAATACCTGAAACTTTGAAGATTTTATTGCGTTTATACTAAGTGTTAGCCAAAATTAAAATAATATGAAAAAATTAATTTTGCCAGTCAAGTTAGTTTGTGAGAAAATAATAGAGTTATTTACTTGTTCTGACGCAAATAAGTTAGGAGATATGACTACATGGATTTACTTATGATGCTTAAAGCGATTATTTTAGGTTTAGTAGAAGGTTTAACAGAGTTTGCACCGGTGTCATCTACTGGACATATGATTATTGTTGATGATATGTGGCTTCAATCTGAAAAGTTTTTAACGATGCACGGAGCCAACACCTTTAAAGTGGTCATTCAGCTTGGTTCAATTCTCGCTGTTGTCGTTACTTTTAAAGATCGATTTATCGATTTGTTAAGTTTAGGGCGCCTCAATAAGGATAAAGTTGGCAGTGTGGGACGTCTTAAATTAACACAGGTAATTGTTGGTTTAATCCCTGCAGGTGTACTTGGAGTTCTCTTTAATGATTATATTGATGATCACTTATTTTCCACGGCTACTGTTCTAATTGGCTTAGTGGTCGGCGCTGTGTTAATGATTGTTGCCGATATCTTTGGCCCAAAGAATCCGAAAACACAAACAGTTGATCAAATTTCATACGGACAAGCATTAGCGGTTGGTCTTTTTCAATGTTTTTCACTTTGGCCTGGTTTTTCTCGGTCTGGTTCGACCATATCAGGCGGGGTACTTATGGGGATGAGCCATCGTGCTGCTGCTGACTTTACCTTCATCATGGCGGTACCGATTATGGCAGGGGCTAGTTTTCTTTCATTATTGAAAAACTGGGAATATATGACGATGGATGCATTACCAATATTTATTGCAGGATTTATTAGCGCCTTTATTTTTGCATTAATATCCATTCGTTTTTTCTTAAAGCTAATAAATAAAATTAAACTTTTACCATTTGCTATATATCGAATCGTTTTAGCTTTGATCATTTATATTGTTTTCTTATAATTTTTCAGGGGAGTCTCTTTCAAGGGACTGCCCTATTTTTTTTAATCTTAACTGTCAGCAAAAAGTTGACAGTTATTTTTATTATACATGAATGGCAGCTACGCCTTTGGACTTACGTATAATCTCGTAAATGGGGGATTGTTCTATGATGTTTGTCCTAATTGGCAGTAAAAGGATAGATACCCATTAAATGCTCATTTGGATAAATACCTCTTCTCAGGGAGAGAGGAGCCTATACCATCTAATTAGAATAGAATAATTTAAAATAAGGTATGTATTTGTAGGCAATGGAAGGAGGGAAAGCATGGATAAGAGTCGATGTGGACAGTGTATTTGTCACGACATGGAACAACTTCTTGAGGAGCAGCAGAAGCTAAATTTTGAAGGCTTTCGTTTCATTTGCGATAAATTTGGGTATGATACGATTCCATTCATCCTCTCAAATGGGAAATGTCCATTTGAAACTTTTGGGGTAACGATGTATGGAAAATTTTTCACTACAAAAGTTTTTAGGTTAGAAAATCTTGATCCAAGACATTGTTGCGCAACGCTATCACTTCTAGTGCCAGTGGATATGGATGGCTACCCGGTGGAGATATGTGAAGATGTGTATTCGCTGTTAAAAACTGATAACTGTATGATTGTAGATTTGACCTGTTTTTGTACGATTCAGCCTTTATCACCCAAATTAGTTAACCGAGAACTGCCCATTATTGAACCAAAATGTTAATTATTATGGATTAGGGTCTGATGTATACCAGTTTGATGGGGCGGACCCTAATTATTTTTTTTAAGAAAGGCTGAAAATACATGAGTCCTTCCTTAAACAGGTCAAAGTTTAAAAAGTATATCCCTAGCCATTTTACCACCAGTGCCAAGAACATAGGACAAACATCCTTTATGGATAAAAGCTTGTATGCCAAAGAATGGGCTTATTCTTTTTTTTCAAAACTAATTAATATGGATATGTGTCTATCGCACATTTTTATCTAGGTGAATAGGATATATGGAATTCAATAAAGGAGGTAATGTTAATGTCTGGTGCTGTAGGTGGCTTTGGCAGCGGATTTGCCCTACTAGTCGTTTTGTTTATTTTGTTAGTCATTATCGGGGCTTCTTGGGGTTGCTGTTTCTATTAATATAAAAAAGGAGGAAATATAATGTTTGGATATGGTGGTTTTGGAGGATATGGCTACGGCTACGGTGGCTGTGGTTGTGGATTTGGCGGCGGTTTCGCATTAATCGTGGTATTGTTTATCCTTCTGATTATTGTAGGTGCAGCTTGCTTTAGATGGTAATCAGGTAAGCTCCAGTGCTAAAAGCGCTGGAGCTTTAAATTTTTCTAAGTTGATAATCACAAAAAAACCGCATGGTTAAACCAGCGGGTTATTTTGTGGAGAGATGGCGATTTGGCTCCATCTATAAGGCATTTAATCAAATGTAAAAAAGCCAGATGTAAAAAATTACTCATCTGGCTTTTGTTTTACTTTAAGCGAAAACAATGCTTTCAGTGACATTATTCGACTTTTCCCAAACAATCGCTTCCACTTCAGAGCCTTCTAATGTTTCTTTCTTTAATAAAGCATCAACCAATTGCTGATACTGATGTTGATGGTTACTGATTAGGATTTCGGCTTTTTCTAAGCCTTTTGTAAAGAGTTCCTGCATTTTTGTTTCTTTATCCTGTTTATTGAATGTTAATGTAAAACCGTCCTGAAGCATTCCAGTATCCACCATCTGTTCGATGATATGTTTTGCCTGCTGAACGTCGCCGCTAACACCGATACTATGTTCACCAAGAAACATTCTTTCAGCAACACCGCCAGCCAAAACCATGGCAACACGTTCGAGCAGATCAGAGGTTGTCGACAACTGCAGCTCTTTTGGAATTGGTGCTACATAACCGAGAGCCTCTCCGCGAGGGATAATCGTAGCTTTTCTAACGGAACCAGGCTTCGTTAACGATGCGACAATAGCATGTCCTGCCTCATGAATGGCAACCCTTCGTTTCGTGTCAAGATCTTGTAAGGAACGAGAGGTGCTTCCTAGAATGGTCCGGTCGAGAGCATAATCCAGGTCGTGCTTGTAAATCATATCCTGACCATTTCTTACTGCTCGTCTGCTTGCTGTTTCAAAAAGGGACTGAAGTTCAGCGCCCGAGAATCCTGAGGTACTTTCTGCCAGCTCGTTTAAGGAAGCAAGAACATCATTTGCAAGAGATTTCCCTTTTGTATGAATATCAATAATTTCTCTTCTTCCCTTTGTATCAGGTAGTGGTACGTGAAAGGAGAAGTCAATTCTTCCTGGCCTTAGGAAGGCTTCGTCAAGCATGTCTTTTCTATTTGTAGCTGCAATAAACAAAATTCCGTCGTTAGAATGACCGCCATCAAGCTGAACGAGAAGCTCAGTTAAAGTTTTTTCTGCTTCCTCACCGCCATGTGCTTTTCGTTTACCTGCTAGGGCATCAACTTCATCAATAAAAATAACAGCTGGCCCTTGTTTTCTTGCTGTTTGGAACAAGGACCGTACGCGGCTGGCACCGACTCCAACAAACAGTTCATTAAAAGCAGATCCACTAGCAGAGAAAAAAGCTGCATTTAATTCATGTGCGATTGCTTGAGCTAATAAGGTTTTACCTGTACCAGGAGGCCCGTACAATAGTATGCCTTTAGGTGGTTTAATCCCTAATTTTATTGCCCGTTCTGGCTCCTTTAACGTAGAGAGTGTTTGCATTATTTCTTCTTTCATTTCCTCTCCAAGTCCACCTACATCTTCTAAGCTTATAGTAGGAAGGGGACGTGACTTTGAGACGCTGTTCTTCATTGAATTAGGAAAGCCTAAGCCACCCTTTGTTTTTTGCAAGGCAAAAGCGGAGCCCGCAAGTAATAGAATAACACCGCCCATAATCCACTTTCCATAACGGCTGCTAGTGGAATAAGAATATTCGATATTATATTTTTCAACAAGTTTATCAATCATTTGACTGTTTGGTGGTACATGGGAAACGTATTCTGATTTTCCTGCTTTTATTTCTAAGCTGCCATCAGCTCGTTCAGTAAGAGTAACTGGTTTACCATTTTGCGCTTGAATCGTTTTTTCAACTGAAGAGAATGGAATGGCGACCTCATTATTTAAAGTTTGGACATACCAAACGATCCCTGCAATGACGAAAATAAACACCGTAAACAATGGGATAAACTTTGAAACTATTTTTTTGCTTTGATTCATCCAACCTCATCTCCTTTAACAGGGTCATCTACTATTATAAAGGAACTTCCAGAAAAATGGATGTGGTAATCGGTGGAAGATAAAAAGCGGAAGAAACTCCAGAAAAAACACACTACCAAAATGAGGAAAGTGTGTTTTAGAAGTCTATGATAATAAGCGAAGATGGGGAATGATTGGCATTAGTACACTTTGAGCAAGGACACCAATGCTTACGCCAAGGCTCGATGCTTTACTCCATTTAAAAACATGAACTTTTTCGTCTCTTCCTTCATACAAAAATAATAGCTGCTCACCTTCTTCAGAAATGCCAATTTTATTAAAAGTAACGTTATTTTGCTTTAGGACAATTTCGAACGCTTTATGTATTAATGCTAAGGTCTGTTGATCAAAATTATTAATTTCCATATGTCCTCCTAGGGGAAGCGTATTATATATTCGTTTACCATCATTATATTATTTTACCATAGGGGATAAAAGAAAAAATCAGTGACAATCAATTGAAATATTGCAAAGTTACCATTTGCGAGATAAGATTGAAGTTATGGACAAAATTTTTCCTTGCTTTAACGGGCAGTAAACTCTTGAAGCGGGTAAAATAACGATTTCGGTGTTAAACTGCCCGTAAAAGGCCGATTCGTTCAACTAACCTTAAGTGGGAAAAAGATCTCCAACTTAGGGAAGTTTCACTTCATTGTCAAAAGAGAGGAAGACAAGATGGGTAAAAATTTTAGAGAAGACGTATTATCGCGCCGGACATTTGCGATTATTTCCCACCCGGATGCCGGTAAAACGACACTTACGGAAAAATTATTATTATTTGGTGGAGCTATTCGTGATGCCGGTACTGTAAAAGCGAAAAAAACAGGGAAATTTGCCACAAGTGACTGGATGGAAATTGAAAAGCAACGTGGAATTTCCGTTACTTCCAGTGTAATGCAATTTGACTATGAAGGATTCCGAGTCAATATTTTAGATACTCCTGGCCACCAGGATTTCAGTGAAGATACGTATAGAACGTTGATGGCTGTTGACAGTGCTGTCATGATTGTCGATTCGGCAAAAGGGATTGAGGAACAAACACTCAAGCTATTTAAAGTATGCCGCATGCGTGGAATTCCAATATTTACGTTTATGAATAAACTTGATCGCCAAGGAAAGGCACCGCTTGAGCTGCTGGCTGAACTAGAAGAAGTTCTTGGGATTGAATCCTATCCGATGAACTGGCCGATTGGAATGGGTAAAGAATTCCTTGGGATTTATGACCGTTATAATAATCGAGTTGAACAATTTCGTGTAAGCGAGGCTGAGCGATTTATACCTTTAAATGTGGATGGTGAAATTGAAGGTGACCATCCATTAAAATCGTCAGGACTGTATGATCAAACTTTAGATGAAATCATGCTGCTTAATGAAGCAGGCAATGAGTTTTCAGCTGAAAAGGTGGCTGACGGAGCATTGACACCAGTATTCTTTGGAAGTGCGTTAACAAATTTTGGTGTCCAGACCTTTCTTGAGTCGTACTTAAAATTTGCCCCCCCGCCAATGGCGCGCAATTCATCAATCGGAGAAATAAATCCATTAGGTGAACAATTTTCAGGCTTTGTGTTTAAAATTCAAGCCAATATGAATCCTGCACACCGTGACCGGATTGCCTTTGTGCGAGTTTGTTCAGGAAAATTTGAACGTGGGATGACCGTTAATATTCCACGCTTAGGGAAACAGCTAAAGCTATCCCAATCTACTTCTTTTATGGCTGAAGAACGAAATACAGTGGACGAAGCGGTTAGCGGCGATATTATCGGGTTATATGACACAGGTACTTACCAAATTGGGGATACACTGACCACTGGTAAGGATGATTTCCAATATGAGAGATTGCCGCAGTTTACTCCGGAATTATATGTAAGGGTTTCTGCTAAAAACGTGATGAAGCAAAAATCATTTTATAAAGGTATCGAGCAGCTTGTCCAAGAAGGAGCAATTCAGCTCTTTAAAACTGCTAGGATGGAAGAGTATTTATTAGGGGCCGTTGGCCAGCTTCAGTTTGAAGTATTTGAGCACCGGATGAGAAATGAGTACAATGCTGAGGTTATAATGGAACGAATAGGTTCTAAAATTGCCCGTTGGGTTGAAAACGATTCGGTGGATGAAAACCTATCTAGTTCACGCAGCATGTTGGTGAAAGATCGGTATGACCATTTTGTATTTTTATTTGAAAACGACTTTGCTCTAAGATGGTTCCAGGAAAAAAATCCTACCGTCAAACTGTACAATCCAATGGATCAGCACGAATAAAAAAACTCATACTACTGTCCAAAGACAAATAGAAAAATCAGCAGCGGGAATAATCCCGCTGTTTTTATTTAGTTATACAACTGAAGATTAAGATAAATGCGTTGATGGAACCAGTTAAAAGGCATACCAAGAGTTTTATATAGCATTTTAGAGAAATTTGGTTGGGGAAATTTTGTTATCCTGTTTTTTTTCCAAAGGAATGGATAAGCTAAATTGAGGATTTTTTTCTAAAATTGCCATATAGAAGCGGGATTGTACAATGAAAAAAATGAGCAAATTGGAAGCCGTATTATGGAATATTGCTTTTCCTGGTTTTAGTCAATTGTTAACAGGCCATTATATCAAGGGAGTATCATTTGTTGTCTTAGAATTTGTAATGAATGTTAATAGCCGCTTTAACCAGGCGATCATGTATAGCTTCTTAGGCGAAATAGGAAAAGCTGAGGCGGTCACAAACTACGAATGGCTTATGTTTTATCCATGTATCTATATGTTTTCTTTGTGGGATGGGTATCGCTCAGCCATGCCTGCGGATGAAAAATATTCATATTTTCCTTTTGTTTTTTGTGCGTATTTTGTCACGGTTGGTTTAATGATATCTCCAAGAGTGACGATTTTTCGAATACACCCAGGTCCTGTTTTTTTACCGATGCTGTTTTTAATTCCAGGACTGTTAATCGGGTTTTTTATAAAATTTTTATTAACTAAAAAACTTCACACTAAACAATTATCTTAATGCATCAAATCAGGATTTTCTGGTTTGATGCATTTTTTGTTGAAAAAAATTTATTTATAAACCCCCACAAACTATTTCAGAGGAAACGTACCTATGTAGTGAAAAGCGGCCGTAACAATTATCGAGGTGATGAATCTGACAAGTCAAAAAGAATTGAAAAGGAAGTTAGGAAGCATTTAAATGAAGTACGGCCTGTAAATGATGAAAACGGAATTACAGTAAAAGAAGAAATTACGAAACCAATGAAAATAGAAGAAGTGACAACTACTGAAACGGCAACATCAGTAGAGGTGGATATGGAAGCTGCAACAAACTAAAGTGTTCGGCAAGATGAACAAACCATTCAATAAGGAGCATCTCAAGAATTAAAGCAAGCTCAAGCTGAAGCATAGCAGGAACGAAAAGAAATAAAGTAACAAGTGAAAAAGCAGGAAGCAAAGCAAAATAAACAGGAAGTTTAAAAACATAACGGTAACGGAAAAAATCATTAAAATCGTAAACAATAAACCGGAAAAGATAGCCATTTTTGAAGGCTGATTTTTTCAAAATGCTTACCCCAAAAAAGTCCAAAATAATATTTGTATGTTATAATTGGTCGAATAGAGGTGAGCAAATGCTAAGTTTATTGTTTATGACCAAGAAGAAAAAAAGAAATCTAGAAGAAACGGTCCTATTAATTCAACAAGGTGATCGTCACTTGCTTGATGAATTAATTGATGCTTATAAGCCTTTTATAGCAAAAACAGTATCTTCCGTTTGTAGACGGTATATATATGAATCCGATGATGAATTTAGCATTGGTCTTATCGCATTTAATGAAGCTATTGATAAATACTCTACAGAGCGGGGGAGCTCTCTATTGAGTTTTTCAGAAGTGATCATCAGACGTAGAGTTATTGACTATATTCGTAAACAGACAAAAAATCAACATATCAGTATCGACATAACCAATGCTAGTCAAGAAGAAGACTCAGCAGGAACGGTCATAGTTAATGAACTTTCTCTTGATGATTACCATAAAAAGAATGATGAACAATTAAGAAAAGATGAAATTCTCCATTTTCAAAAATTATTAACCACCTTTGATTTAAGCTTTAGCGACTTAGTTGAAAATTCACCCAAACATACTGATGCGCGGAAAAGCGCCATTATGACGGCGAAAATGATAGTCGAAAACCCCGAACTGAAGGAATTATTATTTGAAAAAAAGCGGCTTCCCATAAAACAATTAGAAAAAATGGTAAAGGTAAGCAGAAAGACGATTGAACGGAACCGAAAATATATTATAGCGATTGCACTTATACTATCTAATGATTATGTGTATATGAAGGATTATATAAAGGGGGTTCTTGAAACATGAAAAAAGGAATTATAATGGAAATAGATGATGCTTTTTTAACGCTTTTAACCCCCGAAGGTGAGTTTTTCCGGACAAGAAGACAAGACCACCTATATTCGATTGGTGAAGAAATTCACTTTTTTCCAATTGAAAGCGTAAAACCTACTAAATCATTAGATTCATTAAAGAATATTTTTACATTAAAAACGGTCTGGGTCTTGATGGCAGCCCTATTCATTTTTCTTGGCTCATTTTTCCCACTGTATCAAAATAATAATGCCTATGCCTATATGTCTATTGACGCAAATCCGAGTATCGAGCTTGGTGTTAATAAAAAAATGCAGGTTGTTGAGTTAACTGGTTTCAATAAAGAAGGAAAGAAAATCATTTCAAAACTTAACGACGATTGGAAGAAAAAAGATGTCTCTGAATTAACAAAGTCCATTCTAGTTGAAATGAAAAATGCAGGTTTTATTACAAATAATGAACATGTCATTATATCTACAGTGCGGACAAAACAGCCTGAGGAAAAGGCGGAAAAAGAACTGCTCAAGAATATGAGTAAGATCAAAGAAACTGTCAATAATCAGCAGTTAGATCTCACAGTACTAACAGCTACTGAAAAAGAACGGGAAAAAGCACATGAACTTGGCATATCAACAGGAAAATACCAGGAAAAAAAGAGTCAATCATCTCAAAAGAAGCAGTTAAAGTCAATTGAGAAAGAGCAGAAACAAAATTCCCTGTCATCAGAGCCTGAAACAATGATTCCACCTGGACAATTGAAGGAACAGTTAGAAAATAACGTTGAGCAAAACCTAGGATTAACTGAAGATTCTGTTAATGAAACGAATCGTCTGGAAGAAACTTCGATTCCTCCAGGGCAATTGAAAAAAGCGGATGAAGAACAATGGAAACAAAACCAGGGTCAATCCAAAAAACAATTTCAACAACAAGAAAATACAAACCAACAAAATAATTGGGATCAGAAACAAAAAGAGAATGAATCTAACCAAAATGGATGGAAACAAAAAGAGAATAATTCTAACCAAAATAAATGGAAACAAAATGAAAATCAAAATGAAAAACAAAATGAGAAGCAAAATAATTCTAACCAGCAGAATCAATGGAATCAGAAAGATCATAAAAACAAGTAAAAGTCCGGCTAAAAACCGGACTTTTTTCCATATCTATTTAATTATTGTTTGGTAAATTGTCCAGACATTTGGGCTTGTGCTTGTTGTACTAGTCTTTTCGTTATCTCTCCGCCTACAGATCCATTTGCTCTTGATACTGTATCTGAGCCTAAGTTAACGCCAAATTCTTGGGCAATTTCGTATTTAACTTGGTCTAAATACTGTTCAATCCCAGGTACTAATAATTTGTTTCTGCTATTTGCCATTCTGTTCAACTCCTTTATTCATACAGAGATTTTTACCTCTGTAAATGTATTATTTATTTCCTGTGCTAATTTCATAAGTGGTAATGTTTTGCCAAACTGGATATTTAATCTGTCCCTTTACTAACATCTTTTGTAGGATGCATAAAGGGAGAGGCTTGAGGTTTTCTTTTCCTTTCAAGCAGCTCACGATTTTCTGTTGTGTTCCAGCCAATATCATTCGTAGGATGAACCCACTCATCACCGGCCATTATCGAGGGGTCCGTGTCCTTTGTCCAGTTCTCTAAAGGAGAATTATCTGAGGCATACATACTGTCACCAATGGTCACACCATGTTTATTTACAAAAGGAGCCTGCATTTTGATACCAGTACCATCAAAGCTTGGAGCATTGATTTGATGTGGCATCGTTTCGTTGATAGTTAACTGCTCTGAAGCCTGTTTGTTTTTTTGTTTTTTCATTTTTGTACACTCCTTTTTCTTCTTATTTTTCTGACTTAACATCATTTTTATTTATGAAAAATAAGGAAAGGAATGATTCACACCGTTTTGCTTAAAACTAAAGGTGTATGAAAAACAAATAGGAGGATTACAATATGGCAAAACGAAAGGCTGAATTTGATGCAGTAACAAAATATACAAAGACTCCTCATAAAAATGTCCAGGAAAGTGAATTTTCAGCAGAATTCACCGATAATAATAATGCAATTCGATTTGCAAACCGTAATTCAAAATTAGGAAAAAAGAATAGAAGCTAATGGGCAGCCGTCGAAAAACACCTCCACGCATACCTGTTGAGGAATTCAGTGTTGAAATGGGCGATGTAAACGGAGTTAAGCTTTATGAAAAGAAAAATAAAAATAAAGCTGGGAAAGAAAAATAAGCCGGAGGCATCCGGCTTATTTCTGATCTTTAAACGGAAATATCAGTGTTTGGTCATTTGTCGGGTCAAAGTAAGCTAATATATTTGTAGTGTGACTTGAAAACTCACCAGTTGTTAAATACCTCCCTAAATCAAAGGAAAGTTCTTCAAGTATGGTATGTTTAAACAATTCTTTTTCATCGAGATTCAGTTCGAGGAAATCACTACCTAAAAGGTTTGGATTCTCGAGAATTTGTTTAAACAAAGCTGTCCGCTTATTCTTATCTATTCTTGCTTCCCACCAAGGCTTTCTAGGCTTGTATTTATGGTTTTTCAAATAATCATATTTCATTAGCCCAACAATTACATCAAGATATTCAGGAGATTTCTCCTCAAGAAAGGAGTATAAGCGGTGGAATAAATCTTCCAGCTGGTGGCCGATTCTAGACCATCCCCGTTCATCCCAATAGGAACCAAAATCCTGGAAGAAATCAAATGGAGAAGGGAAAACATTTGTTACTAAATATTCCACCGTAAAATCCATTCGATGGTCGTTCCAGTATTTTTCCAATACGTCCTCCACTTGTTTAATTCTAACGATATCATCAAAAGATAGGACATTATTGCTTAAGATTTCATATGGGGAATGATCCATATATACATATTGATGTTCAGCAGCGCGTAGGCGTAATCCTGTTCCTCGAAGCATTTTTAAAAATCCTAATTGTAATTCTTCAGGTCTCATTTCAAAAACATCGTTGAATGTTTTGCGGAAAGAAGAATAGTCCTCTTCTGGCAGACCGGCAATCAAATCGAGATGCTGATCAATTTTTTTGCCTTCTTTTACCATTGTGACCGTTCTTGTCAGCTTTGAAAAATTTTGCTTTCGCATGACAAGCTCATTCGTATAGTCATTTGTTGACTGAACGCCAATTTCAAAGCGGAAGAGTCCCTTTGGTGCTTCTTGATTAAGAAATTCAATAACCTCTGGGCGCATAATATCAGCGGTTATTTCAAATTGAAACACAGTACCCGGAAGATGTTCATCGATTAGAAAGCGGAACATTTCCATGGCATAGCTTCTGCTGATATTAAAAGTACGGTCAACAAACTTAATGGTTCTTGCCCCGTTTTCCATTAAATAACGAATATCAGATTTTATTTTTTCCCTGTCAAAATATCTTACCCCGACTTCAATCGAAGAAAGGCAAAACTGGCAGCTAAATGGACATCCCCTGCTTGTTTCAATGTAGGTGACTCGTTTTCCTAAATCCCGGATGTCTTCTGGGAAACGGTATGGTGATGGAAGATCTTTAAGATCAAGCTTATTCATTTGCGGGGTGATCGTCACTTTTCCATCCTCACGATAGGCAATTCCGTGGACATTACGATAGTTTTTAGTTGTTTCGATTTCATTAAGCAATTGCTTAAAGGTTAGTTCCCCCTCGCCGATGACAATAAAATCGACATCAGGAGATTTTTCCATCCATTCAGGTGTATCGTAAGTTACTTCAGGTCCTCCTAATACAATGATAATGGTAGGATCCACCTTCTTAAGCATATTTACTACTTTGAGCGTTTCTTCGATGTTCCAAATATAGCAACTAAATCCAATCACCGCTGGTTTCGCCCGATAAAGGTCAGAGACAATGTTCATGACCGGATCCTTGATGGTGTATTCTTTCATTTGGATCGTATATTCCGGAGCGGCATAAGCCTTTAAATAACGTATTGCAAGGTTTGTATGTATGAACTTTGCATTCAAAGTAGAACAAATGACATTCATAAAAAAGCTCCTTTTTGGTAATAAAACAAAAGATTATTATATCCTATTTTTGACCAAAATGGTAGCGGACAAACGTTGAAGGAATGGAACTTTAATAAATACCATTTTCTAGTGGAAATCTGTTATATAACAATTTGCAAACTGTTATATAATTAGTTAGCTTAGTAAAACGCGTTATATGAATGTTTTTTTGCTAATAACTATTGTGTTACAAAAAATAATGGTAGATGTTTGACTTTTGTCACAGCTAAAAAAATGTTAGTGTCCTACAATAACTTTGGGGAAGTTAAATTTTTATGTCTATTTCGTGTAATTTGTTTGAACGAAATTAGGGGAGGGACATTATGTCTATTTTACCAAAAAAAAATGAACTGGGATTTTTTGAAATCCGTCTAGAATCAATTGGAGGTCTTGGAGCGAATTTAGCCGGAAAGATGTTGGCGGAAGCTGGTGTTCTAAGTCTTGGCTTAAAAGGTTCAAATTTTTCATCGTATGGATCTGAAAAGAAAGGCTCTCCGGTAAAGAGTTTCATTCGTTTTTGTGATCCAGATGTAGAAATTAGAGATCATAGTCCAATCGAACAACCACATATTGTGGGGGTTTTTCATGAAGCACTATATAAAACAGTTAATGTAGTCAGCGGCTTGAATGCTGATGGAATCGTCTTAGTAAATACGGCAAGAGATTTTGATGATGTTAAAAGGGACCTCCAGTTGGAATCCGGTACACTTGCTATTGTTGATGCCTTAACGATTGCGGTTGAGGAAAAAACAAAGGTAAATACAGCGATGCTTGGTGCTTTATATCGTATTTGTGATTTTCTAGATCCGGAATCAATGAGAGATGTGATTCGGAAAACTTTTACAAAGAAATATCCTCATCTAGTTGAACCAAATATCCGTACGTTTGACCGTGGCTATAATGAAGTTCAATTTAAAACATATGAAGTACCAGAAGGTGCTGAAGGTAAGGCTTTCACACGCCCGTTGCCACAGCTTGGCTATTTGACCCAGGAAATCGGTGGTGTCATCGTTTCACAAGCAAATAGTATTTTTAAAGATTTAAGTGGTTCACGTCAAGGATTTCTTCCCGAGTTACAACAAGAAAAATGTATTCACTGTGCAGCCTGTGATAATGTTTGTCCGGATTTTTGTTTTGTTTGGGAAGAGGGAGAAGATAAGCGCGGCAGAAAGCAAATGTTCCTTAAAGGTATTGACTATCAATACTGTAAGGGATGCTTAAAATGTGTAGAAGCATGTCCGACCGATGCCCTACGTGATCTTCGTGAAATGCTTGGGTATGCTGATGAAAACTGTGTGAAGCAAAACTTTCCGTATATTACAGGAGGGGCACTCTAATGGCAATTTTAGAAGATAATTTAACTACTCAAGGTATGGCAGAACAAATTTCAACATTTGAGTCAGGAAATGAAATGGCCGCTACTGCTGCCGCTCAAATTAACTATCATATCATGGGCTATTTTCCAATTACACCTTCAACCGAAGTAGCCCAATTTTTAGATCAAATGAAAACACGCGGCGAGCATGATATCAAGTTGATACCTGCAGATGGAGAGCACGGCTCAGCAGGTATTTGTTATGGTGCAGCAGTAACAGGAGCGCGCGTGTTTAATGCTACGAGTGCAAACGGATTCTTATATATGCTTGAACAAATGCCTGTGCAATCAGGAACACGTTTTCCAATGGTAATGAATCTAGTTACCCGTGCTGTCAGCGGACCACTTGATATTCGTGGAGATCACTCCGACCTTTATTATGCGTTGAATACCGGATGGGTTATTTTAACAGCTAAAACGCCACAAGCCGTTTATGATATGAATATTATGGCGTTAAAAATTGCTGAACACTCAAAAGTTCGCCTGCCTGTTATTGTTGCTTATGATGGATTTTTTACTTCACACCAAAAACGCAGGGTTGAATTCTTTAAAGACCGCAATGTTGTTCAGCAATTTGTTGGCGAATGTCCAACCGATTACAACTTTGTCAGGGATTTGAGTAAGCCGGTAACCATCGGGTCACATATGAGCGGTGATGATTTCATCAACAATCACTTTCAACAATCAGAAGCAATGTACAATGCCGGTGAAGTATTTAAAGAAGTTGCTGCTGAATATGCGAAACTTTCAGGCAGAGAATATCCTGTTCTTGATTTGTATAAAATGGAAGATGCAGATGTGGCATTATTCCTATTAAACTCTGCAGCAGAGTCTGCTAAAGATGTTGTGGACCAGCTGCGTGAAAAAGGAATTAAGGCAGGGGTGATCAGCCCTAATATTATCCGCCCATTCCCAGCAAAAGAGATTCGCGAAGCCCTTAAAAATGTGAAAGCATTATTGGTTGGTGAGCGTGCCGATTCTTACGGTGCAAATGGACCTAACTTAACACATGAAGTGAAATCTGCCCTTCAAGATGACAAAAACAATAAGACAATCGTGTTAAGCCGGGTATTCGGTCTTGGCGGTAAGGATTTTTATGCTACAGATGCTCAGGCTTTCTTTGATATGGCGATTGATGCAATGGAAAAAGGTTATGCTGAAAAGCCGTTTGACTATTATGGTCATATTCCTGGTAACCCTGAGAAAACTCTTAAACCTGTCATTTTGCCGCAGCATGGAGATATATTTAAATCTGGTCTAATTGACGTAAAAATGGATGAAGAAACAAATAAGTTAAAGGTAAAAATTCCACCGCTTCGTGCTCTTACAGGAAAACCGAAACGGATTGCTTCAGGTCACGGGGCATGTCCGGGATGCGGAATTTTCGCTGGTTTAGAGCTATTCTTTAAAGGAATAGAAGGTGATATTGTTACCCTATTCCAAACAGGCTGTGCCTATGTAACAACAGCAGGCTATCCGAGCACCTCACATAAGCAAACAATGATACACAATTTATTCCAAAATGGCGCGGCAACATTATCAGGGACTCTTGAAGCGTTTATGGAATTAAAACGCCGAGGAGAAATCGAAGTATCTGACGATGCAACTTTTGTGATGATCACTGGTGATGGCGGAATGGACATTGGTATGGGCTCTGCGATTGGAACAGCACTAAGAGGTCATAAATTGATTATGCTCGAATATGATAATGAGGGCTACATGAATACTGGGTCACAAATGTCTTATTCTACACCATTGGGTCATATGACAAGCACATCAGGTATAGGAAAAGCCCAGCGCGGAAAAGCATTCCATCATAAGGATACAGCACAAATCATGGCTGCTACAAATATGCCATACGTGTTTACAGGTTCCGAGGCCTTCCCACAGGACTTAGTTAAAAAAGGTGCAAAGGCACAATGGTATGCACAAAATGTTGGCACAGTTTATGGGAAAATTCTCATTACATGTCCATTAAACTGGAAATCTGATGACCGTTTCAGTACAAAAATTGTCGAAGCTGCTGTTGATTCCTGCTTCTTCCCGCTTTATGAGATAGAGCAAGGAGTCACAACGATTACGTACAATCCAGAAGAAAAGAACAAACGTATTCCACTTTCCGAATGGTTAAAATATATGGGTAAAACAAAACATCTTCTAAAAGACGAAAACAAACCAATTTTAGAAGAGTTTGAAGAAGAAGTTGAAATGAGATGGCAGCGGCTAAAGGCTAAGCACGATAATCCAATGTTATAAATGGAAATAAGGAAGCTCCCCGTTTAGCGAAGTCCACTAGCCGCTGGGGCGCTCCTCGAAAAAGCAAATGCTTTTCCTTCGTGCGAGGTATCGCTTCCGAAGCTTATTCTTATAGAGCTGGACATTTATCGAAGTTCAATAGGGAAATTTATTTAAAAACGCAAAGCGCTACTATTATGCTTTGCGTTTTTGTATTTTATGACTTCGGTTAATCTTAGTGACAAGTGAAAATTTGGTTGTCGGAAGAAAAGGAATTTAATCGTATTATGTAGAATATATGACTTAAAATTATTGTTTGATTAAAGAAGTTCGCGGGGTGCTATAAGTTGGAGAAGCAGTTCAATCAGGAAGATATTATACCTCTTGATATAAATGAAGAGCAGATGCAGGAAACTGTTTTACAGGAGAGCGAACAAAAATATAGAAGGATTTTTGAAGATTCAATTGACGGACTAATTCTCTGGGATAATGGTCATCGTATTGTTGATGTAAACACAGCAGGTGAAAGAATGATTGGTCTGCCAAAGAAAAAATTAATTGGTAAGCGGGTTTATGATTCATATTCCCAGCTAGATGGGAAAAAGCAAGAAATATTGAGACATATTGATCAGCTTCTTAATAACGGACAATCGACATCGACAATCATTTTTGAGATGGAAGATGGCAAAAATAAATTTTTTGAATTCTCTTCAAAACTGGATATAGTTGAGGGAGTGAATTTAACAGTATTTAAGGATGTAACAGAAAAAGTAGTGATGCAAGAACAGTTGCGGAAATCAGATACACTAAATGTAATTGGTGAACTTGCGGCAGGTATTGCCCATGAAATACGAAATCCTATGACTGCGCTAAAAGGATTTATTCAATTACTTGAAGGAAGTATTTCAAAAGAGCATTCGATGTATTATCAAGTTATCACTACGGAATTACAACGAATTGATTCGATTATTAATGAGTTTTTAATCCTTGCAAAACCACAGGCAATTAGATTTCAGGAAAAGGATATAAATCAAATCATGAAGGAAACTGTTGACCTGCTGACTGCGCAGGCAGTTCTTTACAACGTCCAATTTGTAACAGAATATGATGACGGGCTTCCACTGGTTTTTTGTGAACCAAATCAAATGAAAAAGGTCTTTATTAATTTAATTAAGAATGCCATTGAGGTGATGCCTTGTGGCGGGAATATTTCGATTACCATAAAGAAAATGGGAAATCAGCAAATTCAGATAAAAATTCAGGACGAAGGAACAGGGATACCGAAAGAAAAAATAAAAAAGCTTGGTGAACCGTTTTACACGACAAAAGACCGAGGAACAGGTCTTGGTTTGATGGTAAGCTACAGAATCATAGATGAACATAAAGGAACTATCAACATTGAAAGTGAAGAAGGAAAAGGCACAATTTTTTACATAAACCTGCCCATTAATCATAATAAAAGTAACTCAACGGTTTAAAAACACTTCCTTAAAGTTCTAAAGTGTTTTTTAACTATTGACAGTAAAATGTGATTTTGATATACATCTAATTAGATATATATCGAAATAAGGAGATTGAATGAGTATGATTCAGCTGAACCGTATTGTTGCGTTTTATAAAACAATGGGAGATCCAACAAGAGTCAGGATTGTTGCACTTTTAGCAAATGGCCCCTTACATGGGCAGGCGATTGCAGGCAAGCTTGGTTTAACTGCACCTACGATTACACATCATCTAAAAAAGTTACGGGATATTCATGTGGTTTATGAACGAAGAGACAAAAATACGATTTACTTCTATTTAAATGAATCAATGATTAATCAGCAAGCACAGGTGCTTACCCAGTTGTTGGAAAAAAGAGGGGAGGAGTTGGAAGATATGGTGGAATCAAGCTTAGAAAGGCAAAAAATAATCGGAAATTTTTTCACAAAGGAAGGAAAGCTGAAAAACATTCCTGCCCAAAGGAAGAAAAAATTAATGGTATTTGAACATATTGTTCGTGGCTTAAAACGAGGCAAAAAATATGATGAAAAAGAATTAAATGAGTATATCAAGCAATTTCATGATGATTATGCGACAATTCGTAGAGAATTCATCATTAATCATTACATGTATCGGGAAAATAGTATTTACGAACTGAATCCAGAAGAAATGTGGGCTAAATAAAGAAAACTTGCCGATTGGCGAGCCCCTAAGGGCGAAGACAGAGGCGAAGATGCACTTATGCCTGATAGGAAAGTTTACTTTCCTATCGGCCCAGAATAAATAAAGAAGAAGTCTTAAAAAGATTTGACCTTTTTGAGACTTCCACTTTTT